>ENA-OQCQ01000075-OQCQ01000075.1-human-gut-metagenome-genome-assembly--contig:-NODE-75-length-11726-cov-1.215881_pt1 | contig 11726 bp, 13 predicted proteins | sample MGYA00242761_ERZ504585 | MGnify/ENA primary metagenome ERZ504585 (study PRJEB26092, sample SAMD00036343) | human gut metagenome | host: Homo sapiens | study: EMG produced TPA metagenomics assembly of... | reverse complement strand
ACAATTATTATGAAAGCAAATACCATCAGCGGCCAGCGGCAGTATGCGTTCGTCAGCCAGTTTAACTACATCCGCGAAGCCGGAACGGAAGGCGAAGAAAAAGCAGCCTGCCGGATCGAAAAGAACTTTCTGAAATCGCAGAAAATGGGGGCAGGGCGAATTGCAGATCCGCCGCGAGCCGTTCGAGATTGAGACATGGCAGGTTGACGAAGCTGTCTTTACGGTCACAGAGCCATATGAGAAAACATACACCGTCCGCGGCTGCTTCGCGGCAGCCAATACCGCTCCGGAAGGCGTGGAGGCACCATTCCTCTACGTAGAAAACGGCGACCCGGTCAGCCTTTCCCATGCAGAGGGGAAAATCGTCCTGATCAACGGCGGTGCCAATGCAGAAAACTATGAAAAACTGGAAAAAGCAGGAGCCGTCGGATTTCTGATCCTGACCGGAACGCCACTGGACAAAGATGAGGACCGTCTGCCGGACTACCGCACCCTGCGCGGCGTAAAAAATCCGAAACTGCCGTGCGCCGTCATTCATTATCTTGATGCGATGGAACTGGTAGAACGGGGAACGAGCCGTGCACGCCTCGTTTTACAGCAGAAAAAAATCAGGAGAACGTCGAAAAATATCATCCTGCGCATCCCGGGAACCGAGCAGCCAGAGGAAATCCTGACGCTGACGGCTCATTACGATTCCGTTCCGCAGGGACCTGGTGCATACGACAACATGGCGGGCGCAGCGATCATCATGGAGCTGGCACACTACTTCGCCGAAAACCGCCCGAAACGGACACTGGAATGCATCTGGTTCGGCGCGGAGGAGCTGGGTCTCTGCGGAAGCCGGGCGTATGTGAAAGCGCATGAAGCCGAGCTGGCGCAGCACCGCTTCAACATGAACGTCGACCTCGCCGGACAGGCCATCGGCGGAACCGTGCTTGGCGTGGCAGCAACGAAAGAGGCATGCGACGCGATCATGGAGCACTTAAAACAGGCGGACAAAGGCGTATCGCTCATCAACAACATCTGGAGCAGCGATTCCAACACCTTCGCATGGAAGGGCATCCCGGCGATGACGCTGAACCGCGATGGTTTCGGCATGCATACCTGCCACGATACGATCGACTGGATCTCCGCCTGGTCACTGAACCGGAGCGCCGGTGTCCTGGGCGAAATCGCCGAGTATCTGGCGGATGCAGAACCATTTCCATTTGAAAGAGAAATCCCGGCAGACTTTGCGGAGAGATTAAAAGTTTATTTTGGAGAATAAAAAGGAGAGAACATCATGAGCAAAAAACCAGTATTAGTCATCATGGCAGCAGGAATGGGAAGCCGTTACGGCGGATAAAACAGATTGATCCAGTTGACCCGTACGGAAATATGATTATCGACTTTTCCATTTATGATGCAAAACAGGCAGGTTTTGAGAAAGTCATCTTTATCATCAAAAAAGCCATCGACGAGGCATTCCGCGAGGGCATCGGCAAGCGAATTGAGAAATACATGGATGTAGAGTATGTTTACCAGGAACTCGACGTTCTCCCGAAAGGCTACGAAGTGCCGGAAGGCCGCGTCAAACCATGGGGAACCGGTCATGCGATTCTCTGTGCGGCAGAAGCCATCGACGGCGCACCGTTCGCAGTCATCAATTCCGATGATTATTATGGAAGAACGGCATTCGAGGAGATCTACCGTCAGCTGACAACCGAGCAGGACGGCGCGACCTATCAGTACGCGATGGTTGCCTACGACCTGTACAAAACCCTGACCGACAATGGCCACGTAGCCCGCGGCATCTGCACCGCAGACGACCAGAACCACCTTGTCGGCATTCATGAGCGCACAAGAATCGAAAACCACGGCGGACAGGCCGAATACACCGAGGATGACGGCGCAACCTGGACCGGACTGCCGCAGGGAACCATCGTTTCCATGAACCTCTGGGGCTTCACACCGAGCATTCTGATCGAGCTGAAACGCCGCTTCCTGCCGTTCCTCGAGAATGTATACAAAACCAACCCGTTAAAAGGCGAATACTTCCTGCCGTTCGTTGTCGATGAACTGCTGCAGGAGAAAAAAGCGGAAGTCACCGTACTCCGCTCCTATGATAACTGGTACGGCGTAACGTACAAAGAAGACAAAGAAAATGTCATGGCAGCACTGCAGAAATTAAAAGACGAGGGCCGTTATCCGCAGAAACTGTGGGAAGAATAACAAACGAACGGTACTGGGAAATTTTCTCCATGAGTGCATCTTTCGCAATGAAAAGAAATCCTGTATAATGGATGGAAGGAAATGCAAGGAGAATACCAATGGATACCTTATATATTGTAATACCAGCCTATAATGAGTCGGAAAATATCAAAAGAACGATCGAGGAATGGTGTCCCGTCGTGGAGAAGCATAACGGCGGCGGTGCGTCCCGTCTTGTGATCATCAACGACGGAAGCCGCGACGATACGTATGAAATTGCTTCAGCAGAGTGCGAAACCCACCCGTTGCTCACCGTGCTGACGAAGCCAAACGGCGGCCACGGTTCCACCGTTCTGTACGGCTACCGCTATGCACTTGAAAACGGTGCGGACTATATCTTCCAGACCGATTCCGACGGTCAGACCGATCCGGAGGAGTTCGAAAAGTTCTGGCAGATCCGCGAGGCTACGACGCCATTTTCGGAAACCGCACAAGCCGCGGCGACGGCTTTTCCCGCGCTGTCGTGGAAAAAGTGCTGTGCGCGGTGCTCTGGACCTATTTCCACGTATCCGTGCCGGATGCAAATGCCCCGTTCCGTCTGATGAAAACAGACTACGTGGCCGAGTATCTGCCGCTGATGCCGGAAAACTACAATCTGCCGAACGCACTGCTGACTGCCTTCGGAGCGTATTTTCACCGGAAAATCCGTTTCATCCCGATCAGCTTCAAGCCGCGTCAGGGAGGAACAAATTCCATCAACATCCGTAAAATTGTAAAAATCGGCCGTCAGGCGCTGCACGATTTCTGTGAGATTCAGAAAGCGGCTGCGAAAAAAAGAGGATAAAAAATAATATAAGAGAAGGAACGTATCCCATGTTTCATGAGATACGTTCCTTCTTTTTGTATGCTTATTTTTTATTATGGACCTTATTTTTAATAGAAGCGATGCGATCTTTTCTGATTCATGGAATCCTTTAGTGCCAGAAGTGATTCGATCAGGATCAGAAGCAGGATCACAGCGATCATGACTGCGAGGATCTGATTTGTTCGCTGATGGAACCAGGAGCCGATTCCTGTGTGTGCAGTCTGTGTATTCTCGGTCTGTGCGGCATTTTCAAGAGCTGCAGTTTCCGAAGTAATAATCTGTGCATCCGGGTCTGTTGTTCTGACAGATGGTACAATCTGCGTTGCGGCTGGAAGCTGGCTGGAAGAAGTAACAGCGGATGCGGTAACTTCCGGGTGGATGGTGGAAAGATCAACTTCTTCGTCTTCTGTAACAACTGCGCTGGCAATCGGTTCTGCTGCGATCGGTTCGGATGCAGGAACCTGTTCCGGTGCGGTTTTGGATGCAGGAGCTGCGGTTTCCGGAAGAATATTTTCCTGTGCCGGCTGTTCCGAAGCAGATGGCTGTACCACGGTTGGGGTTTCTGCCGGTGCGGATGGCTGTTCCGGAACGGATGGTTCTGGAGCGGCCGGTTCTTCCGGAACTTCCGGTGCAGATGGCTCTTCTGGAAGAGATGGCTCCGGGTCAGTTGCCGGTGTTTCCGGGATTGCGGTACAGTAAACAAGAGAAGTCATCGCCGCCGAAGAATCCGTAATCACAACGGAACCGCCATTGGAAACGGCCTGTCCATTAACATAGAAGGAAATCTGATCCATATCCAGTGTGTAGCCAGGTTCCGTAACCATCGATACGGAGAACGTTCCGTTTACTTCCTCGACCGGTTCGCTGTTCTGATACAGGACATAGGAACCATCATCGGAAAGATATGACATGGTGACCGGCGCATCCATTGTGGAATCCTGAAATGTCAGGGCAGCATCGGTAAAAGCAAGGGCCGCCTGATCGGTGTTCAGATAGAATTCCAGGTCCTGTGCATCGTAATGGGTGAAGTGAATGGTAATTTCACCGGCGTCTGTATTTTCTGCACTTGGAACTGTCTCGGCTGCTGCCGAATACGGAGCGGAAAAAAATAATCCGGCCGCCAGGAGGCCTGCCATTCCGAATCTCAGAATCAAATTTCCTGTGTGTTTTTTCGTTGTCTGTGTGCTGTGTAACATATGACATCCTCCTTTCACCTGATCGGTTTCTAATGTCGGTCTGTTTTATTTTCCTGCGGTAAGTTTCACGTATAAATTGAAAGAAAAATAATTGATAAAATATAAATTTTCTTTCTTTTTAAAGATTATACCATATGTAGAAAGAAATATCATGTAAAAATAAAAAGTTAAAGAAAATTTGAAAATGAGTCAAAAGTGGAAAAGGTTTGTAATGCATGTCGAAAAATAGAAAAAGAACTGTCACAATTTCTTAAAAAAATATTTGCGGAAAAAGAGGGCAGAAAGGGCAGAATGTGAAACAAAAGCAAAATAAAAAGAAGGAAACAAGACACGGAAAAGTATTCCAGGCAGGCCGCATGCAGAAGAAAAAGTGGGAATAAAAACCGATCCAATTCGTCAAAAAAGCGGAAAAGTGGTGAAAAATTGTGGGTTCTATGAAAAAAACGATGGGAAAAGACAGGAATGTTGTCGAAATATTCTAGTTGACAAAAAGATGTAACACTGGTAGAATCGGTTTGTAACAAGATGTAACAAAAACGTAATAATTATTCAGGAGGTAAGTATGACATTCAAAAAAAGTTATGTGCCGGGCATCCTGGGGAGCGTGCTCACACTGACTGTCATCATGGCTGCACCCGTAAAAGCAGAGACAAAGGAAGAAACCATTTTAAATAAAACAGACTGGAGCACAATGGCTGCAGCAAACGTAGAAGGATATGTCAACATCCGCAGCGAGGCAAACGCAGATTCCGAGATCGTCGGAGTCTGATGCCGGGCTATGCGGTTACTGTAACAGAAAAAGGAGACGAGTGGAGCAAGATCTCTTCCAATGGTGTAGAAGGCTACATAAAGAATGAATATCTGGTATTTGGGGGAAGAGGCAAAAGCACATTACCGCAATATGTGCGGTATCACCGGAGTTGTTCAGGCGGACAGCCTTCGTGTCCGTGAGGCAGCATCCACAGATTCCGCGCAGGTTGGAACACTGACACAGAATGGTGAAGTCAGCATATTCGGCGAAGAGGCTGACTGGTATCAGATCCAGTACAGCGGAAGCAGCGCATACGTTCATGGAGACTATGTGACACTTTCAGAGGAGTTAAAAGGTGCTGTTTCCATGGAGGAATACCAGGCATCACAGGCCTGTGCGGCAAGCAGCGCAGCAGCAGCCTCCACAGCAGGCAGTGCATCGGTAATTTCCGCAGACAGCAATGATGTGGCAATGCTTGCAGCACTGATCGAGTGCGAGGCAGGCGGCGAGAGCTACACAGGAATGGTGGCAGTCGGAGCGGTTGTAGTAAACCGTGTCAACAGCGGTTCCTTCCCGAACAGCATTTCCGGCGTTATTTATCAGAGTGGACAGTTTACACCGGTTGCGACCGGAACTTTCCAGAGTGTGCTCGCACGCGGAGCGAGAAGTGACTGTTACGCAGCTGCACAGGCTGCACTTGCAGGTGAGAGCCCGGTTGGCGGATGCCTGTATTTCAACAGCGGCTACGGCAGCGGAATTCAGATCGGATATCAGCATTTTTATTAAAAACAGGCGTGGAACCTTTGCAAGGGGATAGGCAGAGGGAAGACGCATTCCCATAGATTGACAGAACAGAAAAACGAGTAAGTGAACAGGGGAGACGTTCGCTTACTCGTTTTTCGTTTTATTGCAAATCGTTGTTGTCGAAGATTTTTAACAGCTTGGTCTTCCGGTTATCGGCCCGGAAGTCTGCCAGCGTCTGCCGCAGTGTCGTGTGGCGGATACGGTAGGTGTTGGACAGGAAACAGAAAAATGTGATGACCCAGAGAACCGGCCAGAGAAGTACGCATTTATGAAGCTTTGGGAACCGCAGCTTCATCTGAATATGGCCTTCGTGGACCAGGCATGGATACCGGTGTGCTGGTAGGAACCGCTGCTGACAATTTTTCTCTGTGTATCACTGCCGAAATCGCCGTCTGCGAGAATTTTTTCCAGAAAAATGGCACAGTCAGAGGCAGAGCAGTGAACCTGCGGATCAATGGAGGCAGAAAGACCGAAATAAATACGGCAGGATTCCAGAATCAGCTCATACAGATGAAAAATTTTCGATTCCCGGCACCAGAAGTGGATTTTTTCAAAATTAACCTCGGAGGCATAACGTTCCAGATACAGAGTGAAATCGCAGAGCAGACGGCTGCCAAAACCGCTGTAGAGGTAATGCTTGAGCATGTGATGCAGCATGTAAAACACATTTTCCGTTGGCGGCAGTACCGGATAGGTCTGACCGTAGAGTTCCACGAAAGATGGTTTCAGATGACTGGCGGAAAAAATTTCGTCCACCAGTTCATTGGCCCGGGAAAACTGATAAATACCGACGATGCGGTAATGGAGTTCCAGCGTAAAGGAGCGGCCAGTCTCGGGAAAAGTGAAGCGGTAGGTGACATGGTGATCGCTCTCCTCCGGCTCCTCCGTGTAGCCATGAGCGTTAAGAATCCGGCAGGCACGGGAAAAAGCATCTTTTTCGGGAATATAAAGATCCAGATCTCCCAGCTTCCGATATTCGGGAATGGGATAATTGGCGGCGAGACTGATGCCCTTTTAAGAGAAAGCAGGGAATCTTCTCCGCAAGGAGGAGCGAAAAAGTAAGGCGTGTAAAATGTTCCAGCTGATAATAGGAGAGCAGCATCTGCTTCGTCTGCTGTTTGAGAGCAGAAACTGCGGCTGCTGTTCAAATATGGCAGAAGAAACGGAAGCGAACAGTGTTTTTCGGCCAGACGGTATAAGGCGGACGGATCCACACCATCAAGCGGGACCGGTTCGGACAAATCCGTGCATAAATTTTTTAAAATCTGTAAATAAACGGCATCAAGCGGCTGCATAAGATACTCCTTTGGGGAAAAGATTTTTCAAATATGTTTTAGTATATCACAAAATGGAAAAAGAAAGTGCAGAGAAATAAAACTTTATTACAGATATCAATAAAAAGCAAAATAAAGTTTACAATGCAATTGGGTAGGGCTATAATAGAACTATTAGTATCCTTGTTTTTCTCTGAGGTAAGAAAGAAAAGCAAGACGCAGAGGAATGGAGATAAAAATGACCAGAAAAGGTGATTTTGTACTCAGACAGATTGCAGACGAATGATGTTCTGATTCCATATGGGGCGACGGCGGAAAAGATGAATCAGGTACTCACACTGAGTGAAACAGCAGCTTTTATTTACGAGCAGACCGGCGATGCCGTATCTGCAAAAGAGATTGCAAAACGGCTCGGAAAAGCTTACGATATGCCGGCGGAGGAAGTGCAGGAGGACGTAAACGCAGTGCTGGAAACATTCCGAAACTATGGTATCCTGGAGCGTGTTTGAAAAATCTACGAAAACGGCGAGGTAGCGTATGATAGTATTTTTAGTCGGCGGCGAGAGCAGACTGATGGATGCTCTGATCACCAAAATGGAAAAAGACGGACATAAGACATATCTGCTGACCGGAAAGCGGGATGGAAGAGGAAAGTACCGCCGCGTCTTCGAACGGTATAATTTCCCCTACGACAGCGAGAGCGTGCGGGAAATTTTTACCAATGTAAACCCGGATCTTGTTATTTTTCTCGGAGCTTACGATACCAACTATGACTGGAGTGATGCCAGAAGAGAGTCGGTCCGTTACACCGCAGATCTGACGAACCTTCTTTCGGCGTATGCATTTAAACAAAATGGTCGTTTTGTGTACCTGTCTTCCGAAGTTGTTTATGGCCGGTCTTACAGCAGCGATATCCACGAAACGGAACCGGCATCGTCCAAAAGCTTTCAGGCAATGGCGATTTTGCAGGGAGAAAATATCTGCAAAAGCTATCGTGACACCAGAGAGATGGACACGCGGGTTCTGCGCTTCGATCATATGTATGATATTCCACGGAAAGGAAAGGCCGACAATAACCCATGTTTCCAGATGATGCTGGAAATGCTGAAAACCAATCAGATTGCAGCAAACAGCCGAAATGTTTTTTCCATGATTTATCAGAGCGATGCGGTGGAGTTTGCGTACCGCGTGATGATGGCAGAGCATCCGAAATATCCGCTGTATCACATTTCTTCCGGCGAGGTCATCAGTCAGATGAAACTGGCAGAGCTGATTCAGCAGAATGCGGGAGACGGAACGACGATTCGGGATGATACCGTCGGAGAGGGCTATCGCCTGGTGCTGGATGGCAGACGGTACAGGAAAGAATTTGACGGAAAAATTTTTGTCCCATACGAAGAAGGCGTAAAAGCTGTTGTAGAGTATATGAAGAAATACAGCAGTTCCTTTTTACAGAGAGAAGATACGGGCGCCGGATGGGGCAACCGGGTCTGGAGACTGCTGGTGCGGATTTTCCGCATGCTGGCTCCGTATCTGGAAACCTGATCTGTTTTATCCCGTTCTTTATGATTCATAACCGTGCGGTCGGCAGCCAGTATTTTGCAAAGCTGGATGCGTATCTTTTGTATGTGCTTTTGTTTGCGATTGTGTATGGACAGCAGCAGGCGATCTTCTCAGCGCTTCTGGCGACGGCTGGCTACTGTTTCCGCCAGATGTATAACCAGAGCGGTCTGGAAGTGCTGATGGATTACAGTACGTATATCTGGATGGCGCAGCTTTTTATCCTGGGCATGGTAGTCGGTTACATGCGTGACCAGATTCATCATATCAAAAAGGACGATCAGGAGGAGATCGGCTATCTGCACGGACAGCTTGGCGATATGACTGAGATCAACGACAGCAATGTGCGGATGAAACAGATTTTTGAACTGCAGCTTGTCAACCAGAAGGACAGTCTTGGAAAAATTTATGAAATTACATCGTCACTGGATCAATACGGTGCCTATGAGGTGCTTTTCTATGCAGCACAGACGATTTCCAAGCTGATGAATACGGAGGATGTGGCGGTTTACACCGTTGCCAACCAGTCGTATGCGCGTCTCTTTTCCTTTACTTCGCCGACGGCCAGAAAGCTGGGAAATTCCATCCGCTACCCGGAGATGGAAGCGATGTATACGGATCTGAAAGAACGCCGCGTATTCATCAACAAGACGATGGATGAGCGCTATCCGCTGATGGCGCAGGCCATTTATGCGGAGGATGAAATGCAGATCATTCTGATGCTGTGGGGACTTCCGTGGGACCGCATGAACCTGGCCGAGTCCAATCGTCTGACGGTCATCAGCTATCTGATTCAGAATGCGGTTGTCCGTGCAAACCGTTATCTGGAAGCACTCCGGGAGCACCGTTATCTGGGCAACAGCAGCATTTTGGAAAAAGAGGCATTTACACAGCTGGTAAGTGCGTTTTTTGAGGCAAAGCGGAATGGACTGACAGAATGTTCCCTGGTAAAGATTACCTGCGGAGAAGAAAAATATCTGGAAGCAGCAGAGGTGCTCGGAAAGAAACTGCGACAGACCGATTACGTCGGAATGCTGGATGGCGGCCTGTATGTATTGCTTTCGGATACAGAGGAAAAGAATGCGCTGGGTGTTATTACTCGTTTTGCAGAAGCTGGATATGAGAGTACAATTGCAAATGGGGAGGTGGCCGCATGAGCATAAACGGAACACTGGCGTTTGTGATCCTGTGGATCGTGAATGCTCTGATTGCGCTTGTGTATCTGCTGGTTGGAATTTTCCTTTATGTTCCGGCGTGTGATCTGAAAAGAGAGCAGGGGGAGGAGATTCAGTACGACAATCGGAGAGCATTTTTTATTCGTTTTATCGTCATGGTTCTCTGCCCGGTCGTCGGTCCGGCATTTTTTCTGTGCAGTTATCTGATTTACAAGACGGTATTCCGCCAGGCGGTCGATCTGGAAGATGTTATTTTCAGCAAGGAACGTGTGCAGACACATCTGAAAGCGGACGAGGAGCGGGAGCGCAACATGGCGCCGCTGGAAGAATCGCTTGCCGTCAGTGACAAGCGGAATATGCGTATGCTGATGCTGAATGTGATCCGCGGAGATATGCAAAAATCCCTGGAATCCATTACCATGGCACTGAACAGCGAAGATTCTGAGACATCCCATTATGCGGCCTCGGTATTGCGGGATGAGCTGAACGATTTCCGGTCCAATGTGCAGAAAATGTACACGCAGATGCAGCAGGAAACAGAGACGGAAACAGAATGTGAAGAAAATGCTGATCGATTATATGAATCGAATTTTAAGTCAGAAAATTTTTACAACAATGGAGCAGACCAAGTATGTCAATATGCTGGAAGAAGCGGCCGAATCGCTGTACCAGAAAAACGGTGCACGAATTACGGCAGACCGGTACGAGGGACTGTGCCTGAAACTTCTGGATTTAAAAAAAATTCCGGAAACCGAAAAGTGGTGTATGCGTCTGGCACGGCAGCACGGAAATGCGCTGGCAGCGTATACCTGCCGGTTAAAACTGTATTTCACAATGGGGGAAAAAGAGAAATTCTTCGAAGTTTTGCAGGAACTGAAAGAGTCTGATATTATTATTGATAATGAGACGCTGGAGCTGATCCGGATTTTCAGTTAAGCAGGAAGAAAAAGAAAAGCAGAAAGGAGGAACAGAGATTATGACAATGAAATGGCTTACAATTTTACAGTTTCTGGAAATTGTCGCGGCATATGGCATTGTAACTTTGTTCCTCCCATGGCTGGTACTCCGGAAGCGGTTCCGCCGTTTTTCTGCTGCGGAACAGCTGACCGGATATTTTTTTGCGGGAAATTTTTATATCATCTATCTGGTATATCTGCTGCAGTTTCTTCATATCAGCAATCGTGTGACACTGACGGCAGGCACCGTGGGGCCGTTTCTTCTGGTGTGGATCTGGAAAAGAAGAAGTAAGATTCCAGGTGTGATCGAGTGGGTTCTGGAGAATGTAGAGCGTCTGCTGAGTGGAGAACGTGGAAAGAAAACTTCGCTTGTGCAGCTGCGAGGGACCATTTACAGGCGGTTTTTCCGTGGAAAAAGAAAGCAATGGCTGAATGTGCTGCTGGAGCTTGCTGTGATGGGGGCCGCGATTGCGGCAATTACGTATGTCTATGGGCCGAATATGATCGAAGCTTACGGTTATAAAGCCAGTGATATCCCGGTACACAACTACTGGATCAATGAGCTGGATCGGAACAACATCTGGGTTGCAGGTGTGTACCCGTATGGATTTCACATCGTGATTTATTATCTGCATATGGTGTTTGGGATCAAAACGTATGTCTTGCTGCGGATCTTTGGCGTAGTGCAGACATATTTTGTATATCTGGCAATGGTTGTGGCGCTGAAAATGGTGTGCAAGGGAAGATTTACTCCATATCTTGGCGTGCTGTTCTATGTGATGGATATTTTTAACCGGAATACGTATGCAAGATTTGAAGGTGCGCTGCCGCAGGAATTCAGTATGATCTTTATTCTGACGTCTGTCTGCATGGCGATCCGTTTTTTTCAGGAATTTGCAAAAGAGCAGAAGGCAGAAGAGAATGAAAAAAAAGAACTGGATCAAAACTGCCGTTG
>ENA-OQCQ01000074-OQCQ01000074.1-human-gut-metagenome-genome-assembly--contig:-NODE-74-length-11735-cov-1.489490_pt1 | contig 11735 bp, 10 predicted proteins | sample MGYA00242761_ERZ504585 | MGnify/ENA primary metagenome ERZ504585 (study PRJEB26092, sample SAMD00036343) | human gut metagenome | host: Homo sapiens | study: EMG produced TPA metagenomics assembly of... | reverse complement strand
CGAACGTCTTTGATCTTTCTTGTGAGCAGTGCTGTTACAACAAGTGCGATCAGGGTTCCTGCTGAGTAATATGTCTGCATGATAGACGGGTCAGCCCAGCCTACGTTTTCTTTTGCAAAGTTCTGTGCACAGTTCAGCCATAACTGGAAAGTACCTGTGCAGGTGAATCCGATCAGGATCATAGCTACGGATTCAAGTGAGAAATGAGTGTGTTTCAGGCTGTCGATAAGTCCTTCTTTCTTGCCGGCTGCTTTCTGGTCTGCATCCGGAAGCGGGAACAGGAATACCAGTACAAAAAGTACAAGGTAGATGATTCCACATCCGAAGAATAAACGGTTGTAGGAAGTAAGTCCTGCAGCAGTAGTAGCTACGGTTGCACCGAGTACGAATGGAAGCATCATCTGAGCGATAGCGATGAAGAATTTGATTCCCATTGTAGCAACGCCAGGAGCTTTGTAAATAATCTCGGATACTGCCGGGTAAATACCGGTATCCAGGAAGGAGTTTGCGATACCGCCGATAATGGCGCATACATAAGCGATGGTATAACCACCGTGTGTTCCTGCATTAAATGCAAGGGCAAGGCCGATCAGATAAATTGCATAAGAAGCACTTCCGATTGCGGTGGAAATGCGACGTCCGAGCTTGTCGGACAGAGGACCTGCAAATGGCAGTGCGATCAGACGGCCAAGACCGAGTGCTGCGGAAATTGCGGTAATTGCCATTGCTTCCACTCCCCAAGCTGCTGCCAGAGCCTCTTTGATGACTGCCTGGCCCAGGATGGAGCATCCAACACCGTGGATAAAGTAGTTCAAGTACAGAATTAATGCACTTGGCAGGTATTTCTTGTTCATGGTTTCTCTCCTTTTTAAATAGATTATGTTGAGGTCAAATTGTCTTTTTCCTCTGTTCGGTTCATCCTTTTGTTTTGTCACAAACAACAGATTACCAGTTTCGTGAATGTTAAAAAAAATAACATTTGCCTTTATTTTAACAGTGAAAACGTGTACGGTCTAATGCTTTTAAAGGAAAAAACCAATGCATTGAATGCATTGATGTGGTATACTTGAGTTATCATAATAAGAGGAAGCAAAGACTTTCTTACGGAATCATTTTTTCAGGAGGAAAAACCACATGACACTGAATCAGATTCTCTATTTCCGAAAGGTTGCCCGGCTGGAAAATTATCACCAGGCAGCGGAGGAACTTTATATTTCCCAGCCATCCCTGAGCCGTTCCATGGCTGCCCTTGAAAGTGAGCTTGGGATCACACTGTTTGAAAAGAAAGGGCGCGGTGTTGTCCTTACCAATGCCGGCCGCCTTTTTCTGGAGCATGCAGACCGGATCGCAGGCGACTGTGACATTGCAGCAGGCAAGATGAAAGAGCTCGCCTCCGGTGGCGGAAAAATCAACATCGGTTATATTTTTCCACTTGCAGGACATTATATTCCGCACAATGTCCGCACCTTTCTGGACAAAGAAGAAAATAAAAACGTTGCCTTTAGCTTCTGGCAGAACCATACCCCGGCCATTGCACAGAAGGTGAAATCCGGTGAACTCGATCTTGGGTTTGGCGGCTTTTTAAAGCGCGATGACATGGAGTTTTTTCCGTTGATCCAGCAGCCGCTTGTCATCGTATCCCCGGAACAGCATCCGATTGCCGATGAACCGGAGGTTCCGCTTGTAAAGCTTACCCGTTATCCGGTGATCGGCTACGACCGCACCTCCTGGCTCGGTGTCTACACCGATCATCTCTACCGGAAATATCAGCTTCATCCGAATATTATCATGGAATGCCCGGATGAATATTCGATTGTGGCACTGGTACGCGAAAACTTCGGCATCGCACTTATGCCGCGAACCGATATTCTGGAACAGGCAGACGGCATCCGTATCCATACGCTGAACGGTCTCGAGATTTATCATCAGACCTTTATGTTCTGGATGAAGAACCGCTACCGGCTTCCGGCTGTCGAACGTTTTACCGAATATATGAAACAGCACGCTGACATTATCGAAGAAACCGGAAATGATAGCGAAAACGTATCGAAAGTTTATCTGAAAGATATTGTTAATTTTTAGTCGAAAGCGTTATGATGAAATTGTCACAAACAGAGGATTACCGCTCATGTAATGAATAAGGAGAAATTTTCATGAAGAGTGCTTACCCCAAAATTTTTGAGCCAATTACCATCAAACGAACAACGATTAAAAACCGTATTGCAATGACCCCGATGGGAACCAACTACGGTGAGACAAGCGGTGAAATGAGTAACCGTCATATGAATTATTACTCTCTCCGCGCAAAGGGCGGCGTTGGTCTCATCATTCTGGAAAACGCCAACATCGAATACCCGGTCGGTTCCAACGGAACCAGCCAGATCCGTATCGACCACGACAGCTTTATGCCGCGCTACTATCAGTTAGTCGAAAACCTTCATAAAAACGGTGCTACCGTAGCGATCCAGATCAACCACGCCGGAGCTTCCGCATCTTCCGCAAGAACCGGTATGGAAACCGTTTCTTCTTCCAACATCCCGACAAAAGCCGGCGGAGAAACCCCTCGTCCGATGACAAAAGAAGAAATCATGACAACCGTAAAAAAATACGGCGAGGCCGCAAAACGTGTGCAGGCCATCGGTTTCGATGCCATCGAGATCCACTGCGGCCATTCCTACCTGATGAGCCAGTTCATCTCCCCGTATTACAATAAGAGAACAGACGAGTTCGGCGGTTCTGTAGAAAACCGTCTGCGTTTCCCGCGTATGGTACTGGAAGAAGTACGGAAAAACGTTGGACCGTGGTTCCCGATCATCGTTCGTATCTCTGCAGAGGAGCGTGTTCCGGGTGGAAATACGCTGGAAGATACGCTCGAGTACCTGGAGTACCTGGATGAGTTCGTAGATATGTACGACGTATCCTGCGGTCTGAACCCATCTCTTCAGTATCAGATCGACTCCAACTTCCTGCCGGATGGATGGCGTTCCTACATGGCAAGAGCCGTAAAAGACAAATTCAAAAAACCGGTCATCAACGCTGGTAACTACCGTGATCCGAAGGTCGTTGAAAAAGTTCTGGAAAGCGGCGATGTTGATATCGTCGGCATGGGACGCGGCCTGATCGCTGAGCCAAACTGGGTGAAAAAAGTAGAAAACGGCGAGGAAGATATTCTTCGTAAATGTATCTCCTGTAACGTCGGATGTGCAGGAAACCGTATCGGTGTCAACCGTCCGATTCGCTGTACCGTAAACCCGGCTGTTCCGGAAGGCGATATTTACAAAGCACTGAAAGTAAGCAAAAACTGCAACGTTGTTGTTGTCGGCGCCGGTACTGCCGGTATGGAAGCAGCCTGCACCGCTGCAGAAGTCGGATGCAACGTTTTCGTACTCGAGAAAAACGACCACATCGGCGGTCTTTCCACTTTCATCTCTGATCTTCCAAGCAAGAGCCGTATGAAAGACTTCCCGAAATACCTTGAGGCAAGAGCCGCCAGACTGAAAAACCTGTATATTTTCCTCAACACCGAAGCTACGGTGGATAAGATCAAACAGTTCAAACCGGACATCATTGTAAACTCCACCGGTTCCGTTCCGCTTGTTCCGCCGATCAAAGGCCTGAAAGAGAACATCGATGCCGGAAACGTAAATACCATCTTTGGTATGATCAACAATGTAAACGCCGGAAAATATCCGGAAGAAGCCTGTCAGGGCAAGAAAGTCGTTGTAGTCGGCGGCGGTTCCGTAGGACTTGACGTTATTGAATACTTTGCACCGAGAGGCGCCGAGTGTACCATCATCGATATGCTGCCGCAGATCGGTATGCTTGCAGACCCGATCACCAAATGCTCCATGCGTGAGACACACGACAAATACGGTGTAAAAGAATATGTCAACACTGCTCTTCAGGAAGTAAAAGAAAACGCATTCACTGTAAAGCTTCCAGACGGAACCATCCAGGATCTCACCTTCGATTATGGATTCAACTGCCTTGGAATGCGCTCCAACAACCCGGTTCTGCCGGAGCTTCAGGAAGCATTCGCCGATACCCATACTTATATTTATACCATCGGCGATTCCGTCCGCGCACGCCGCATCATGGAAGGTACCATGGAGGCGCGCGATCTTGAATGTACTGGAGTCCCAGGGCTACCTGCATCTGGAGCCGCTTGAGTAATCACTGAATCACTTTCTTACACAATATAAAAAAACAGAAAAGAGGAAAATATCATGCCAAATATTACAGGACATACCGAATTAGTTGGATTAATGGCTTACCCGATCCGTCACACCCATCTCCGACAACCCACAACCTTGCATACGACAAAAACGGAGATGACGTCATTCAGCTTGCTTTCGAAGTTGATAACGATTCTTTAAAAGATGCTGTGCAGAGTATCCGCGCGCTGAAAATGCTCGGTTCCAATATTTCCATGCCAAACAAAACTGTTGTCCACAAATATCTGGACGAAGTAGATGAAGCAGCTAAGTTATGCGGCGCTATCAATACCGTAGTCAACCTCCGCGACGAAAACGGTCAGGTAACCGGAAAACTGAAAGGCTACAACACCGATGGTATGGGATACTGGCAGGCACTGACCGAAGAGGGCATCGATTTCAAGGGAATGAAGATGGTCCTGATCGGAACCGGCGGTGCTGCTACTGCAATTGCAGTGCGCGGTGCTCTGGATGGAGTTGCAGAAATTGAAATCTTCAACATCAAAGACAAATTCTACAGCCGTGGAGAGGAAATTGTTGATCTGATCAATAAGAACACCAACTGCAAGGCTACCATGAACGATCTGGCAGACAAAGACCTCCTGAAAGAAAAAATGCACGCAGCTGACCTGTTCTGCGATGCTACCGGCGTAGGAATGCATCCACTCGAAGACCTTTCCAACATTCCTGATCCTTCCTTCTTTAAAAAAGATCTCATCGTAACGGATACCGTTTACGCTCCGCGCGAAACCGTTATGATGAAACAGGCCAAAGAAGCAGGATGCGAAAAGGTTTTCAATGGCATGGGTATGATGCTGTTCCAGGCACTCATTGCAATCAAGCTGTACACCGGAAAAGATACCCCAGTTGACTACATGAAAGAGAAACTTGGAATCTGATTTCCGGGCGAATCTTTTCCATCTTAAACCTTAATCAAAAACCAACACGAAAAGAGGAAATGAACTTTGCGTCATTTCCTCTTTTTTTCTTGCTTTCTTTCGGCATCTGGAGTATAATTCACTTCATATAGTAGCAGTTTAAAGCGCTACAGCACGATTTATCATCATGCTGAAATACGAGGAGAGAGAGGATTTCAAATTATGTCAAAACACATCACAGGACACACCGGATTATTATGTTTACTCGGAAGCCCGGTTGCACACAGTGTTTCTCCGGAAATGCACAACGAAGCATGCGACCAGCTCGGCCTTGATTATAGCTACCTTGCCTTTGATGTACCGGAAGACAAAATGCCGCAGGCAGTCGAAGGACTCCGCACCATGGGTGCAAGAGGCTGGAACATCACCATGCCTGGCAAAAATATTATGTGCAAATTGGCAGACAAGGTTTCTCCTGCTTCGGAGATCTCCGGCGCATGTAATACCATCGTCAACGACAACGGCGTTCTCACTGCTTACACCACCGACGGTGTCGGCTTCATGAGAGCAGTTGCAGAAAACGGCGTAGACATCATCAGCAAAAAGATGACTCTGCTCGGTGCCGGCGGCGCTGCTACCGCAATCCTGGTACAGGCAGCCCTCGACGGCGTAGCGAGATCAACGTATTCAACGTCAGAGACAACTTCTTCGGAAGAGCAGAAGAAATCGTTGCAAAACTCAATGAGCGTACTTCCTGCAAGGTTACCCTGCACGACTTCTCCGATCCGGAAGTCCTTCGCGCATCTATCGCAGACAGCGCAATTCTTGTCAACGGAACTTCTGTCGGAATGGCTCCAAAGACCGAGAATACCATCATCACCGACACAACGATGTTCCACAAAGACCTCTTCGTTTTCGATGTAATCTACAATCCGCAGGAGACCCGCCTGCTGCGTGAGGCAAAAGAGGCTGGATGCAAGACCGGAAACGGTATGTACATGCTGTTATACCAGGGAGCTGCTTCCTTCAAACTGTGGACTGGCGAGGATATGCCGGTTGAGATCATCAAAGAGAAATACTTCTCCGGAAAATAAGAAGAACTCCTGCTTTGCCGAATTTTCCGCCTGCGGCGGGTCGCTTCGGCGACACGCGCAAAAAGCGACACGAACAAGAAACGGCAAAAGGCTTCTGCCACGGATTTTTATCCGCTGGCAGAAGCCTTTTTTATAATCTTTTTTATGATCTTTTTTTGATCAGCCCGCTTTCTGTACTTCATCAAGCTGTGCTGTATACAGTTTATAATAATAGCCTTTCTTTGCCATCAGCTCATCATGTGTTCCGCTCTCCATAATACCGCCGTTATCGATATACATAATCTTATCGCAGTTGCGGATCGTAGACAGACGATGCGCAATGATAAATGAGGTTCTGCCCTTCAGCATGGCATTGAGTCCCGTCTGCAGTGCTTTTTCGGTCTGTACGTCAATGCTTGAGGTCGCCTCATCGAGAATCAGAATGGCCGGATCGGAAAGCAGGGTACGCGCAAACGAAATGAGCTGCTTTTGTCCCTGGCTCAGCATGGAACCACGCTCCCTTACCTCCGTCTGATAGCGATCCGGCATTTTGCTGATAAACTCGTCCGCACAGACAGTTCTGCTCGCCTTCACAATCTCCTCATGCGTTGCGTCAAGCTTTCCGTAACGGATATTATCCTCAATATCTCCCGAGAAAATAAAGCTGTCCTGCATCATAATACCCATCTGCTCACGCAGGGAATGAATGGTCACCTGCGAGATATCCTGTCCATCGATCAGGACGCGACCGCCATTGACATTGTAAAACCGTGAAATCAGATTGACAATCGTACTCTTTCCGGCTCCGGTCGGTCCGACAAGCGCCACACTCTCACCCGGTTTTACCGTAAACGAAACATCGTTTAAGATCTGTTTTGACGCATCGTACGAGAAATTTACGTGATCGAAGGTCACCTCACCGCGGATTTTTGGCATTTCAACGGCATCTTTTGCATCCTTTACCGTCACCGGCTCATCCATCGTCTCAAAGATACGTTCCAGATACGCAATGTTGTTGATAAAGTTATTGAAGATGTTTCCAAGGTTCATGATCGGCTGCCAGAAATACGATGCATAGCTCGAAATCGCTACAATCGTACCAACCGACTTATTTCCCTGCCCGAAAAGGATCAGACCGGACAGAAAAATGGCAGCACGCACGCAGACGGAAATTGAATCGATACCCGGCCATACCAGGTTGGAATAGCGAACTGCTGTATTCCATGTTCTGCGGCAATCCTTGGAAAGATCTTTGAAAATCTCCGCATTCTCATCCTCTCGTGCAAAGATCTGCGTAATGCGGGCTCCGACAATATTCTCCTGCAGATAGGCATTCAGGTTTGAGTTCTTGTTCGAAACTGCCTGCCATGCACGTCTCTGTTTATTCTTGATCCAGACCATGAAAACGCACAGCACCGGCACGCCGCAGAGCACGACAAATGCCATCTGCACATCAACCAGAAACATGAAAATCACGATAAACAGAAGGTTGAAGCTCTCCAGAACGATGTTGATCAGACCATTTGACAGCATATCCGATACCGAGTTGACGTAGTTGACAACCCGAATCAGGATCTTGCCGTGCGGGCGGTCATCGTAATACTGGAACGGCAGCTCCTGCAGATGTGCAAACAAATCTTTTCGGATATCATAGATGATACTCTGACTGACATCCACCATAATGCGGCTTCGGATTGTTGTGAAGATCACGCTCACCAGATAGATGCCGACCAGCATTCCCACAAGAGAAAATAAAAGCCTCTCGTTTTTCTCCGGAATTGCAAGGTCCAGCGCCCGCTGGATAACCATCGGCGCCACATAGCCGGACGCACCGCCGATGCCACTCAAAAGGATCGCAAAAACCATCCGTTTTGCATATTTTTTGATATAGGATGAAGCTCTGAGCAGATGCTTGATGTCAAACGGCTCTTCGAGCACTTCATCCTGCTTGTATGTATTTTTTGCCATTGCTTCCCCTCCTACAGTTCATCCACACCGGTCTGCAGCTTCACCAGTTCATAATAGTAACCCTTCTTCTCCATCAGTTCCTCATGTGTTCCCATTTCTTCAATATAGCCATTTTGCAGAACAATAATCTTGTCCGCTGTTTTCGTTGTCGAAATTCGCTGTGCAATCACAATCTTGGTACATGGAAAATCAAGCTCCCGTAAGGACTGCTGAATCTGTTTCTCTGTTTCCATATCAACCGCCGATGTTGTATCGTCAAGAATCAGAACCGATGGACGGATCGCCAGTGCTCTTGCCAGAGAAATTCTCTGCTTCTGGCCTCCGGAAAGACCAACACCGCGCTCTCCGACCAGGGTATCGTAGCCCTCCGGCATCTTTGAAATGAAATCTGCCGCAGCGGAATACCTTGCAAACTTGACAACCTCGTTCATCTTGATCGAATCATCGCCGTAGGCAATGTTTCCCTCGATCGTGTCAGAATACAGCAGAACATCCTGCGTGGCAAGTCCGATCTGTTTTCGGAGATCATACAGCTTCAGCTGTTCTACAGGAATTCCGTCAATCCGGATCTGTCCTTCTGTCGGCTCATAAAACCGCGGGATCAGATTGATCAGCGATGTCTTGCCGCAGCCGGTCTCGCCCATGATCGCAACCGTCTCGTTCGGATGGGCCGTGAAGGAAATATTGTGCAGAACCGGCAAATCACCATCCTCGTATTGGAAGGAAACGTTATCAAACTCGATTTTGCCTTCAAACCGCTCCGGATGGGAAACGGCATTTTCTTCGTCCCTGATTTTCGGTTCGGAGTAATACAGCTCCATGACCTTTTTCGACGCTGCTGAGAACCGCTGAAATTCGTTCATGATATTTCCCATCTGACGCATCGGATTGGCGATTGCCAGATGAGGCCTGAAAATGCCACATAGTCTCCCATAGTAAGCTGTCCTCTGATCATAAAAACACCGCCGACTGCGAGCAGGACAACCGGCATCAGGTTCGCAATACTCTCGACAATCGGGAAAAATTTCAGCCATACCATTCCGGTTGCCTTATTCGTCTCCGCATAGTCGGTATTGGCACGGTCGAATTTCTCGATTTCGTAATCTTCTCTTGCAAACGCTTTGACAACGCGGTTTCCGGAAATATTCTCCTGTGCGCATGTATTCATCTGTGCCAGTTTTTCACGCAGCGCCGCATGCATCGGGGCAACGCGGTTCCGGAACAGATAGATAATCCAGAATACAAACGGTGAAATCACAAGAACGCACAGTGCCAGCTTCCAGTTCGTATACAGGAAGAAAACGGCCGCTGCAGCAAACAGAGAAAATGACTCAACCACCATTCGTACAACCCATGCAACCATGTGACGCACCGCATCCAGGTCTCCTGTCTGCCGTGTCATCAGATCTCCTGTCCGATAGGTACTGTAAAACGTCATATCCTGACGCTGAAGCTTGTCGTACAGATAATTCCGCACCCGGTACAGAACACTCTGCGACACCGTCTCATAGATCATACAGCTGCCATAAACAACGATAACACGCAGGAACGTAAAGCCGACCATCGCAAACAGCAAGCGGTAAAGCAGGTCACGGTGTACCTGAAGATTTGTCGCCGCGTTCTCCCCAGTTAAAAACAGATCCACAATTTTTCCCGAAAAATAGGGAATCGTAAGCTGCAGAATATTGTACAAAACGGTTCCGAGAATACCGACAAAGTACAGCGCCCGTTTTCCCTCCATGTTTCCCACAGCCACGCAATTTTGTTTTTCGGGAATTGTTTCGTGTTGCTTTTCATGTTTTCATATCCCCCCTTATCTTAGGAAATTGAGTTACCAAATTCAGCATTAATTTTTCTTTCAAATGCTTTCGCCATTGTATCAATTTTCATTTGGATATGATATAATGCGACTGTACAAAAATAGAATGTTTCTATTTTTCCGAAACTGATATTCCCAGAAAAATACTGAATATTTTTTACCTGAAGGGGGACTTTTCCGTTGAAGAATCTTTTTGAATACAGTGACATCCTGCACTCGCCGATTGAAGCCTTTTCCTGCTGCTCCGACAGTTTTTCCATGCCGGTCAAATCCCACTGGCACTATTTTACGGAGGTTCTTTATCTGCAGGAAGGTTCTCTTCTCGTGAGCTGCAACGATTCCGTCTACCACATAAAACCGGGCTCTTTCATCCTGTTTCCTCCACAGACGGTCCACGCACTTGCCGCAGACCAGGATCGGCCATTCCGCTATTTCTGTATCAAATTCAACCTGAACCGCATCCAGCTCACCGGAAGCTACCTTCCGAACCTGAGCTTTGCTTTCCATAAAATCGCCACGATGACCTATCCTTCGCTTTTGTTTACGCAGGAAGATCTCTCAGAGCTGAATCTCCATGATTTTTTTGTAACCCTTGAGAGGGAGGCTCTTGAAAAGAAATACGGTTATGATGCCTATATCTATTCTCTCTTTTCCACACTGTTTCTCCGGCTTCTGCGTATCTGGCACTGCCAGGGAATCTGTTTCAATCCCGAATCGATTTCCGAGAGTGAGGAACAGAGTATGCAGGATATCCTCGTCTATCTCGACCGCCATTCCCAGGAAAACATCAATATCGAGGCACTGGCACATAAATACAACATGAGCTACTCCTATTTTGCCAAACTTTTTCTGAAGCATTACGGGCAGAGCTGTAAGCAGTATATCGAGTTTATCCGCCTGAACAAGGTTGAAAACCTGCTTCTTTTTACCGACTATGACCTGAACTATATTGCAGCCGAGACCGGCTTTGCGGACTGCAGTCATCTGATCCGCACCTTTAAAAAGCGGTACCAGATCACCCCGCGGCAATTCCGTCAAAAGCATCAGACCACGGTTTCCTCGTCTCTCCCGGCGAAGCTGGGATAATCTGAAAATGAAAAAACCCTGCAAAAAAGAGCGTTGCCATAAGAAAACATGAAAAAAACCAGTAAAATCAATGTTTTTTAGGGCAGCGGAAAACGGGGCAGGTCAAAACAACTGAATAATCAGACAGAAACAGGGTGTTGTCAAGCATGACAGCGCCCTTTTCTGTTCCCCGGCTAAGCCGCAGATTTTGAAAAAGTCTGCGGCTTTTCTTTTTGCCCAAACGCAGAAAGGAGGCGACGGCCTATGTACTTCACTTCCGGCAACGACCGGGCCTTTGAACAGCCCAGCCCCGGCCAGAGCAGCCGGACGAGGCGGCACCGGGATTGGAAAACTCGGTGTTGGAAAATCCAACATCGGATAATCCGACACCGGGAAACCCGACATTGGAAAATCCAATGCAATTAAATAAAGATATATCAAGTAAAGAAAAAACAACTACGGATGTATCAATTACCGATTCCATTCCTATCCTTTCCCGACCCTTCCCCTCGGAGGACGAAGCGGCACAGCCGCCGGAACGGAAAGGAACGGGAGCGAAATCACAGAGCGCCATAGAGATTTATCGTGAGATCATCATGGACAACATCGAGTACGAACACCTTTGCCAGCACGCCAAGGGCATTGACCGGGAAACGCTGGACGAGATCGTGGACTTGCTGGTGGAAACCGTGTGCAGCGTCCGCAAGACCATCCGTAT
>ENA-OQCQ01000073-OQCQ01000073.1-human-gut-metagenome-genome-assembly--contig:-NODE-73-length-11865-cov-1.035781_pt1 | contig 11865 bp, 9 predicted proteins | sample MGYA00242761_ERZ504585 | MGnify/ENA primary metagenome ERZ504585 (study PRJEB26092, sample SAMD00036343) | human gut metagenome | host: Homo sapiens | study: EMG produced TPA metagenomics assembly of the... | reverse complement strand
CAACCGAACTGCTTCCCATATCAAGTCCGAGATAATATTCCCCTTTCATCTGTTCTTTCCTCCATTTTCTACATTTTATCTAATTTTACCATATTATTTTGATTTTTTACATCTTTTCTTTCCTATTTTCAACAATTCTACTTCCTGGTTCTTGCTGTTCTCACAGTACTGAATCATAACCATGTTTCATTTCTAATTTTAGACAACAAAAAAACTGCTGTCTATGAAGACAACAGTTTTCGTTCCACACACTGTGGACCATCTAACGATGGCGTTTTCGATAAATCGTTATTTGAACTTATGATGTAAAATTTAGTATGGTACTAAACTATCTACACTATACTTCTATTTTTTCCTTTCGTCAATCTTTTTTAGAAAGTTTTTATGATAATTATTCCATTTTTTTCTCTTGCGTCCTTCTTGTTTTTATGGTAAAATATATCTTGTTCTGATTACGAACACTGCCGCTGTGGCGGAATTGGTAGACGCACTTGACTCAAAATCAAGCGGTGAATAACCGTGCCGGTTCGAGTCCGGCCAGCGGCATAGCTAAAAAAGATCTGCAAAAACGAACGTTGATGCAGATCTTTTTTTATTGTCTTCCCTTCAAAAAAACAGCTTTTGAAAGAAAGAAAACCCCTTTCGAAGAACCGGCCATCTGCCGCATGGTTCTTTTTGAAAGGGGTTTTACTGTTGTTATCTCTTATTTATTTCCAAACATCTTTTCATACTCCGGTGTTCCATCCAGTGTAGCGAAGTAGTCTTTCGGGGTTTCTGCGCGGCGGATGACTTCAAAGCTGCCGTCCTCTTTTAACAGAACCTCTGCAGATTTTAATTTTCCGTTGTAGTTGTATCCCATGGAAAATCCATGTGCGCCGGTGTCGTGGATGAAGAGGAGGTCTCCGACTTCCACTTCCGGAAGCATGCGGTCGATCGCGAATTTATCGTTGTTCTCGCACAGAGAGCCTGTTACGTCATATTTGTGGTCGCACGGCTGATCTTCTTTTCCCATCACCGTGATGTGATGGTAAGCGCCGTACATAGCCGGTCTCATCAGGTTGACCGCGCAGGCATCACAGCCGATGTACTCTTTGTAGATGTGTTTCTGATGGATGGCGCGGGTAACGAGTCCGCCGTACGGTCCCATCATGAAACGGCCCATTTCCGTGTAAATTGCAACATCGCCCATGCCGGCCGGAACGAGAACTTCATCGTACACTTTATGTACACCCTCGCCAATCACGCGGATGTCATTGCCTTCCTGATCCGGTTTGTACGGAATTCCGACGCCGCCGGAAAGATTGATGAATTTAATCTTCACGCCCGTCTCTTTCTGCAGCTTTACAGCCAGCTCAAACAGTGTTTTTGCCAGAACTGGGTAGTAATCATTGGTTACGGTATTACTTGCAAGGAAGGAATGGATGCCGAACTCTTCTGCCCCTTTTGCCTTCAGAATGCGGAATGCCTCAAAAATCTGCTCGGTTGTCATACCGTATTTGGCATCTCCCGGATTGTCCATAATATCGGTGCTGATTTTAAACAGTCCGCCCGGGTTATAACGGCAGCAGATTTTCTTCGGAATGTAGCCTAATGTTTTCTCAAGAAAATCAATATGTGTAATATCATCAAGGTTAATGATCGCACCAAGCTCTGCAGCCAGTTGATACTCTGCAGCCGGTGTTACGTTGGATGAAAACATGATTTTATCTTTCTCAAATCCCATCGCATCGGAAAGCATCAGCTCCGTGTAAGAAGAGCAGTCGCATCCGCAGTCATATTCACCCAGCATTTTGATCAGTGTCGGGTTTGGGTTCGCTTTTACAGCAAAATACTCACGAAATCCCGGATTCCAGGAAAAAGCTTCCTTTACCGCTTTCGCATTCTCACGAATTCCTTTTTCATCGTAAATGTGAAACGGAGTTGGTACTGCTGCTGCGATTTCTTCCAGTTTTTTCTTTTGTTACAAAAGGCTTCTTCGTCATTCTCTTTTGTCTCCTTCTTCTGCTTATTTTGCCTGAATAATGTGAAGCATGTTTGTCATATATCCTTCACCCGTCACCTCGTTAGTAGCAGGGTCTCCGGCCGTAAAAATAACCATATCGCCACGTTCTACAAGCTCCTCACGGCGCACCATATACATAGCATGGGAAATGATGTTCTCCGTAGAATCTTCCTCGTATCCGGTCACCGGACGAACGCCCCAGTAGAGCTGCATTTTTCTTCTTGCCCATTCATATGGGGTAACGCCGTAAATCGGTACGCTCGGACGAAGGTTGGAAATCAGTCTTGCAGTCTGACCGGACATCGTCGGAGTCACAATGCAGGCTGCTTTGATGTGTTCTACCATAGAAACGGCTGCACTTCCGACTGCTGCGGAAACATTTAGCTTTCCTTCCAGCGCTTTTCCATCGCGGTAGTCTTCGAATTTCAGATAACGCTCCGTCTGCTCGGCAATCTCTCCCATCATGGTAACTGCCTCGATCGGATATTTTCCGGCTGCTGTTTCGCCGGAGAGCATGATCGCATCCGTTCCATCATAAATTGCATTCGCAACATCGGCTACCTCTGCACGGGTCGGACGCGGGTTCCGGATCATGGAATCCAGCATCTGGGTTGCTGTGATAACCGGTTTGTATTTATGATTGCATTTTTCAATGATGATTTTCTGTACATGCGGTACTTGGCACGCCGGAATCTCTACACCAAGATCTCCCCTTGCAACCATCACACCATCTGCCGCATCGATGATGCTGTCGATGTTCTGCACACCCTCCGCATTTTCGATCTTGGCAATGATATCAATATGCTCTCCTCCGTTTGCCACAAGGAACTCACGGATTTCGTTAATTGCCTCTGCATTCCGGATAAAGGAAGCTGCAACAAAATCAATATCCTGTTCAATACCAAAAAGAAGATCTCCTTTGTCTTTCTCCGTGAGGTTCGGAAGATTGATCGAAACGTTTGGTACATTCACGCCCTTTTTTTCTCCGAGCTCGCCGCCGTTTACTACGGTACAGACAATTTCCGGTGCATTTACTTTTTCTACGCGCAGACCGATCAGACCATCATCGATCAAAATCGTATCTCCCTCTTTGATATCTTCCGTAAGGCCGGTATGTGAGCTGACAGAACAGTGATTTTCATCTCCGGTCTCCTGAACGGTTGTCAGGGTAAAAGTCTGTCCGGTTACCAGATTCACTTTTTTTTCCATCTTTTAAAAACGCCGGTACGAATTTCCGGTCCTTTGGTGTCCAGAAGGATTGCCACAGGAGTTTTCAGCTCTTTTCGAAGCTCTTTCAGCATATCCATACGCATTTTCTGCTCATCGTGGTCTCCATGAGAAAAATTAAAACGAGCAACATCCATTCCGGTTTCAATCAGTTTTTTCATCAGGTCACGGGAGTTGGTATTTGGTCCCATGGTGCAGACAATTTTCGTTCTTCTCATACTTTCTCTCCTTCTTTATTTTACATGTTCATGCGTAAACAGGTGATCCTGGCAGTATTCATAATTTCCGTTGCATCTGGAGCAGAAACGGAACTCCAGATTCGGATCATCTTTTTCGGTCCGGCCACAGATCGCACATTTGTGTTTTGTGATCCCGTTCGGATTGCGGTATTCGGCTTCGCCTCTTGAAACGGCCTTTTTAAATTCCTTCCGGCGTCTGTTCTGCTGGAAAGAGCCGCGTTTTCCTTTTCTTGTCATCAGGAAGAACACAAGGACGTTTGCAAGGGAACAAAGAATAACAACACATCCTGCCCAGTTTCCGCTCATGATGCTGGTAATCATGCTGTAGGCGAGAAGCGCTACGTCAAGGTATGCCAGCCATTTGATTTTGATCGGAATAATGAAATACAGCAGTACCTGCATATCCGGGAAGCTGATCGCAAAGCCAAGGAAAATCGAGAGGCTGATGTAGTAAGTGCTGAATGCCGTTCCCATCAGCGACGGATATCCGTTGACTGCATATAAGATTCCATACAGCAGGAAGGAACCGATAATGGTCATCAGAATGCCGGAAAAGATGTAAACATTATACTTGAAATCTCCCCAGGCTCTCTCAAGGCTTGTTCCGATTGAGTAATAGAAAAACAGCATGATGATCGTAAAGATATCAAGGCTGCTCGGCGGAATCAGAATCCAGCTCACCAGACGCCAGATCTGTCCGTGCAGAATATAATATGGTTCCAGCGTCAGATACTGTCTCATGATGGGAGCCGCAAGCGCAATGATATATCCCGCAATGTACGTTACGATAATGTACATCGTCAGATGGCTTAACGCGTATCTCCCATATTTTCGCTCCATTTTGTCTAAAAAATTCATGCACACTCTTCCTTTTTGTTTGTTTTATTTTACCGGCTTTCACTGCCCGAAAATACATTCTCATTATACGTGCTGCCTTTTCGTTGTCAAACGGTATAACGGTGAATTTCGTCTCCGAAAAAGAGCTTTACGAATGTTTTACTTTCCGGTATAATTTATTAGAAATCTTTTCCAGTTATTTTATAAATATACGAAAAAATTCAGGAGGACTTTATATATGGCAGGATCATCATTTGGTACCATCTTCAGACTGACCACCTGGGGAGAGTCTCATGGAAAAGGCGTGGGCGTTGTTGTGGACGGAGTGCCGGCCGGCCTTTCGCTTTCCGAGGAGGATATTCAGTTTTACCTCGACCGCAGGAAGCCGGGACAGAACCGCTTTACCACAAAACGGAAAGAATCCGATACCGTTCAGATTTTATCCGGCACTTTCGAAGGAAAAACGACCGGTACCCCGATTTCCATGGTGGTATGGAATGAGGATCAGCATTCCAAAGATTACAGCGACATTGCTTCCTATTACAGACCGGGCCACGCCGACTATACGTTTGATGCAAAATACGGTTTCCGCGACTACCGCGGCGGCGGACGCTCCTCAGGACGCGAGACGATCGCACGCGTGGCTGCAGGTGCCATTGCCTTAAAAATGCTCTCTGAGCTTGGCATCACCGTTTCCGCCTACACCCGCTCCATCGGTGACGTGGAAATCCAGTCTTTTGATACCGCTGAAATCGCGAATAACGCCCTGAATATGCCGGATGCAGAGGCTGCCGAAAAGGCTTCCGAGCTTTTAACAAAAGCCATGGCGGAAAAAAATTCCGTCGGCGGTGTGGTCGAATGTGTCGTTCACCATATGCCGGCCGGTGTCGGCGATCCGGTGTTTGAAAAGCTCGATGCCAACCTTGCAAAAGCACTCGTCTCCATCGGCGCCGTAAAAGGCGTGGAAATCGGAGACGGTTTCTCGGTCTGCACAGCTACCGGGCTTACCAATAACGATGCCTTCCATGTAAATGCGGACGGCTCCATTGTCAAGCTGACCAACCACGCCGGCGGTATTTTAGGCGGTATCAGCGACGGAAGCGATATCGTTGTCCGGGCTGGTTTCAAACCGACCCCGTCCGTTGCTGCTTCCCAGCAGACCATCAACAAAGACGGCGAAAATATTGCCATCGAAATCAAAGGCCGCCACGACCCGATCATCGTTGCACGCGCCGTTGTTGTCGTGGAATGCATGACCGCTCTTGTCCTGGCGGACGCACTGCTCGTCGGCATGAGCGCCAAACTGGACAATGTAAAGAAAGTCTGGGCTCTGGACGAGAAATAAAGGCCGGACTGCTTCTTTCTGGCTTCAACACAAAAAATGCCTGCGGGATACAGTTCTTCCTGCAGGCATTTTTGCGTTATTTTTTAGTGAACGCCTTTTTTCGTAATCAGAATACAGTTCGGCGTCTCCACTTTCATCGGGCGGCCTTTCTGAACCAGCACGTTTTTCTCATAATCAACGGTAAATGTTGTGATCGTGTTGGACTCATGGTTTGCCACTGCGATATGTTTTCCGTCCGGGAACATTGCAATATCCTTTGGATATTCGCCGCTGATCGGAAGTGCAAACTTCTTCTCCATGCAGCCGGTCTCCGGGTCGATATGGAACATTGCTACGGTATTGTCTCCGGCTGTAGAAGTAAACAGGTAGTGGTGATCCGGGGAAAGGCACATGCCGGATGCAGCGTCGTGCGCCTGGTCCACGTTCGCGGATGTGGTGCTGATCGACTGCAGTTTTTCAAATTCCGGTCCGTTTCCCGTATCACGGTAGCTGAATACATCGACTTTGTTCATCAGCTCGTAAATGACATACGCGTATTTTCCGGATTCACTGAAAACGATCTCTCTCGGACCGGATTCACGCTCACAGCGCAGGATATCCACCAGTTTCAGGCGGTCACGCTGTGTGTTCAGCTTGTACATTTTGATCTGGTCAATGCCGTTGTCGACTGCGCAGACATATTTGTTGTCCGGTGTAGGAACGACACAGCTGACATGCGGGCGGAAGTTACGCTCTGCCACACTGCCAAGGCCCTTGTGGAACACGCCGTCCATCAGACTTCCGAGGCGGCCGTCCTTATGGGTATGTACAACGGTTACTTTTCCGTCATGATAGCCTGCCACGAACAGGTATCTTCCGGTTTTGTCCACCGACAGATAGCAGCCGCGCATGCCGTCGATGTCTACTTTGTTGATCGGGGTCAGGTCTCCGTCATCCTCCACTGCAAACACTGCAACGCCTTCATCTGCAATCGAATACAGGTATTTGCCGTTTAAGGAACGGGCAATGTGGGAAGAGTTGTTGACCGGTATGACTTTTCGCTCTGTCAGAGTGCCTTCTTCTACATTTACATCATATAAATGAATACCAATGCTGCTTCCATGGGTATAAGTGCCTACATAGCTACGTACTCATCCTTCATGTTGTTTTCATCCTTTCTGCCTTCTCGCACATCGTGTGAATTTTCTAAAAATATTTTAACACAATTTCCGCGCCACGACAACGAGGAAAACGGATTTTTGATATGTAAACGGTAACACTTTATTTTTAGACACAGGATATTCTCCTGCAGAGATTTTTTAGATATTTCTATTGTTTTTGGATTGTAAGAGTTGAGGTTTCCGCTGCATACCATTTCCATTTTCTACGCTCTCGTCAGACTGATTTCCTGACTCATCATTCCCTGCAGTTTCTTGATTGCGCGGCTGTACTGGCACTGCAGCGCCTGCTCGCTTTTCTTGCAGAATCCGCTGAGCTCTTTGTAGCTGAATCCATATGCTCTCCCCCAGAAAATGCGCTGATCCATCGGATTCAGGTTCTGGATGCAGTTCTGCATCACCATTCGTTCCTCAATCTCGGCTGTCGCGGCCGCCTCCCCTTCATTTCTGTTCTCTTTCTGATACTGTGTATAGGAAACTTCATTCTGATAATAATGTTTTCTGCGCTGATTCTTGATCTTGTTTTTTGCCACACAGAACAGCCATTTCGTCATCTCTTCTCCTTCGAGATCGGCAACGGTTTCAAATTTTACCACCAATACCTCCCATACATCGTTCAGCACATCCCTCGCCGTCTCCCGGTCATTGTTCAACTGACCGCAGATATAACGGAACAGCACATGACTGTTTTCCTCGAATATGATCTGAAAAAATCGTTCCTTCTCTTGTCTCATACACTTCTTTCTCCCTCCTGTTATTTCGCTGTCCTTCTCTTCCGGGCCCGTCATATATGTAATGTGTTGAGACTATCGAAATCTTTCGTTTTTTCAGAATATTTCTACTATTTGACCTTATTACTTTTGTTAATAAAGCAAAATATTGCGTTATAACTGCACCGCGGCGCATAATCAAATTTTTTCTTTCGAAATCAGAAATTACTGTTTCTGACAAAAAATTCCCGCAGAAAGGAGCTTTCTTCCTCTCTGCGGGAATCTTCTATTTTGGTTTTATTTTATTTAAAGTAAGCAACACCGGACTCAAAGATCTTTCAGATCCTGCTCTCCGTAGATGTTGACTGCTACGCCGTTGTCGCGGCGCTCTGCGTGTGCCATCTTACCAAAGACACGGCCGTCCGGGCTGGTGATACCCTCGATTCCGCAGTAGGAACCGTTGACATTCCAGTACTCGTCGTTGGTCAGGTTTCCGTTGACATCGCAGTAGCGGGTTGCAATCTGGCCGTTTGCCATCAGCTTGTCGATCCACTCTTTCGATGCTACGAAACGTCCCTCTCCGTGGGATGCCGGGTTGGTGTAAACACCGCCAAGCTCGGCGCCTGCCAGCCATGGGGATTTGTTGGTCACAACCTTCGTGTAAACCATCTTGGAAATATGGCGTCCGATAGTGTTGAAGGTCAGAGTCGGGGAATCCTCCGTCTGTCCGAGAATCTCACCGTACGGAACGAGTCCCAGTTTGATCAGTGCCTGGAATCCGTTGCAGATACCAAGGGCAAGTCCGTCTCTCTCATTCAGCAGTTTGGTAACAGCTTCTTTGATCTTCGCATTCTGGAATGCGGTTGCAAAGAATTTTGCTGATCCATCCGGCTCATCACCTGCGGAGAATCCGCCAGGGAACATGATGATCTGCGCCTGGTTGATGACTTTTTCAAAGGCATCGACAGAACCGCGGATGTCTTCTGCGGAAAGATTGCTGAATACCTGAGTGATAACTTTTGCACCGGCACGCTCGAAAGCTCTGGTGCTGTCATACTCACAGTTCGTTCCCGGGAAGACCGGAATGAATACGGTCGGCTGTGCCAGCTTGTGGGAGCATACGTGGATGCTCTTTGCCTGATAGCAGCTGTCTGCAACAATTCCGTTTTCGTCTGCTGCTGCCACATTCAGGGCATCTACCTCCGGAAGCTCTGCACCGGATACGGTCTTGAATACTTTTTCCAGCGGTTTGTTCCATGCGGAAACGGCCTCGCGGATGGTGATTTCGGTGTCTTTATAGGAAAGAACCGGTTTGTCTGTCACTTCACCGATGACGGTGTAGGTGCTTGCCAGCTCTCCGACTTTTTCAGCCGGAACTTCGCAGATCAGATCTGCAATATATGGAGTAAAGAGATCTCTCTCGTCTACATTGTGCTCGATGGTTACGCCGAGAGCATTACCGAATGCCATCTTGGATACGGCTGCTGCGATACCCTGACGGTCTACGACATAAGCGGCTTTCACACGGCCGTTCTGCATATCCTCATGCAGTTTTCTGTAGGTTTCCATGACGCCTTCGTACTCTGGAAGCAGATGTGCGTCGACTGGAAGGTGGATCCACACGAGTTTGTCTCCTGTGTTTTTCAGCTTCCGGAGATACTACATCTTTTAATTTTGCAACGTCAACCGCGAAGGATACGAGTGTCGGCGGTACATCGATATGGTTGAAGGTACCGGACATACTGTCTTTTCCTCCGATAGACGGCAGGCCGTAGCCCATCTGTGCGTCGTATGCACCAAGAAGTGCTGCGAACGGCTGGCTCCAGCGGTGCGGATCCTCAGTCATTCTGCGGAAATATTCCTGGAAGGTGAAGCGGACTTTGCTGTAATCGCCGCCGACTGCCACGATGCGGGACAGGGACTCGGTTACGGCATAGACTGCTCCGTGATACGGGCTCCAGCTCGATACGTATGGATCAAAGCCGTAGCTCATCATGGTAACGGTGTTGGTTTTTCCATCCGGAACCGGCACTTTTGCAACCATGGCCTGAGTTTCAGTCAGCTGATATTTTCCACCGTACGGCATCAGCACGCTGGCTGCTCCGATGGAGGAGTCAAACATCTCGACAAGACCTTTCTGGGAGCATGCGTTGAGGTCTGACAGGGTGGACAGCCATTTTTCTTTCACGTCGGCAATGTCACCGCTTCTTTTTAACGGGGTGTCCTCTGCTTTTGGAATCTCTACGAAGACATCATTCTCCTGATGTGCTCCGTTGGTATCCAGGAATGCACGGGAAATATTGACGATCTCTTTTCCTCTCCAGGAGAGTACCAGACGCGGGTCCTCGGTTACGACTGCAACTTCGGTTGCCTCCAGGTTCTCTTCTGCGGCATATTTCAGGAACTGCTCACGGTCTTTCGGGTCGATGACAACGGCCATACGCTCCTGGGACTCGGAGATGGCGATCTCGGTTCCGTCGAGGCCGGCATATTTTTTCGGTACTTTGTCCAGATTGATCTTAAGGCCCGGTGCCAGCTCGCCGATGGCAACGGAAACTCCGCCTGCACCGAAGTCGTTGCATTTTTTAATCAGAAGGCTGACTTCCTCGCGGCGGAACAGTCTCTGCAGTTTACGCTCAGTCGGTGCGTTTCCTTTCTGTACCTCTGCACCGCAGGTCTCGATGGATTCTGTCGTATGTACTTTGGAGGAACCGGTTGCACCGCCGCAGCCGTCTCTTCCAGTACGGCCGCCGAGCAGGATGATGATATCGCCCGGATCGGAATTTTCACGGACAACGGCACGGCGCGGTGCTGCTCCAAGGACGGCTCCGATCTCCATACGTTTTGCCACGTAGTCCGGATGGTAAACTTCTTTGACATAGCCGGTTGCAAGACCGATCTGGTTTCCATAGGAGCTGTAGCCGTGTGCTGCTTCTCTTACGAGTTTTTTCTGCGGAAGTTTTCCTTCGAGTGTCTCGCTCTGCGGACGGGTCGGATCTGCGGCTCCGGTCACACGCATTGCCTGATATACATAGGTTCTGCCGGAAAGCGGGTCACGGATTGCACCGCCAAGGCAGGTTGCTGCACCACCGAACGGCTCGATCTCGGTCGGGTGGTTGTGGGTCTCGTTTTTGAAGTTGATCAGCCACTCTTCGTCTTTTCCGTCTACATCTACCGGTACGACGATGGAGCATGCGTTGATTTCATCAGACTCTTCCTGATCTGCGAGTTTTCCTTCGGATTTCAGTTTTTTCATTGCCAGAAGGGCAAGGTCCATAAGGCAGATGAATTTGTCGTCACGGCCTTTGTAGAGTACCTCACGGTCGCTTAAGTAGCGGTCGTAGCTTTTTTTCATCGGCTCGTAGTAGTCGCCTTCGCCGAAGGTCACGTTGGTAAGCTCGGTGGAGAAGGTGGTATGGCGGCAGTGATCGGACCAGTAGGTATCGAGTACGCGGATCTCGGTCATGGATGGATTTCGTTTTTTCTTCGCCGCGGAAGTAGTTCTGGATATGCAGGAAGTCTTTGAAGGTCATGGCAAGGCCGAGGGAATCATACAGGCTTTTAATTCTGCCTCCGGGCATGTCGATGAATCCGTCGAAGATTTTGACGTCTGCCGGCTCTTCAAATTTTGTCACGAGGGTTTCCGGTTTTTCAAGTCCTGTCTCTCTGGAGTCTACCGGATTGATGCAGTGTGCTTTACTGCGTCAAACTGCTCATCAGTCATCTCTCCTTCGATAACATACGTAACGGCGGAGCGGATGATCGGCTGCTCGTCTTCTTTTAAGAACTGCACGCACTGTACGGCAGAATCGGCTCTCTGATCAAACTGTCCCGGAAGGAATTCTACGGAAAATACTCTCGCACCTTCTGCACGCGGGAAATCTTCCTGATAGCAGATATCAACCGGCGGCTCTGCAAAGACTACTTTACATGCTTTCTCATATGTCTCATCACTGATATTTTCTACATCGTACCGGATCAGCTCCCGTACGTTGGTTACGGTCTGGATGTTCAGATAGTGCTTGATTTCATGCTTCAGATCTTTCGCCTTAATCGCAAATTCCGGCTTTTTCTCCACATAAACGCGTCTGACTGTACTCATTTTTATCCTCCATTTGTCTGAATCATAGTCCCCCAAAAACGGGACAATCTTTCGTTACTTACAGAATAGCATATTTATCTTTATAAATGAAATTAATATATCTTATATGTTTTATAAGTTTTGTTTCTTAATAGACGGACGCATTTCATTTTTCCTGCACTACCATCCCACTCATCACCCATTCTCTCCTGTCCTAAACCGTCAGGCCCGCGCACTTTCTGGTGCGCGGGCCGTCCGTTTCCGTTT
>ENA-OQCQ01000072-OQCQ01000072.1-human-gut-metagenome-genome-assembly--contig:-NODE-72-length-11878-cov-1.234023_pt1 | contig 11878 bp, 9 predicted proteins | sample MGYA00242761_ERZ504585 | MGnify/ENA primary metagenome ERZ504585 (study PRJEB26092, sample SAMD00036343) | human gut metagenome | host: Homo sapiens | study: EMG produced TPA metagenomics assembly of the... | reverse complement strand
CCCTCATAAAAGGAGAGACGCTTTATAAGAAAAGCAGAGGATTAAAAAAGGAAAAAGAAAAACGCGCTGAAGGAATACTGGCCGCTTTATCTGATGATGCTTCCGGCACTTCTGTATCTGCTGATTAACAACTATATCCCAATGGCAGGTATGGTGATTGCGTTTAAAAAACTGAACTTTGCAAAAGGTATCTGGCAAGCCCGTGGGCAGGACTTAAAAATTTCAAATTCCTGTTTGCTTCCAAGGATGCATGGATTATTACAAGAAATACGCTGTTGTATAACATTGCATTTATTCTTGTAAACATGGTAGTCGGAATTGCCATTGCGATTCTGATTACGGAGATAAGAAACACAAAGCTCAAAAAGATATATCAGAGTGCGATTCTTCTTCCGTTCCTGATGTCCATGGTTATCTTAAGCTACATCGTATATGCGCTTCTGAGTGCAGAAAATGGTCTTGTCAACAACTCCATCCTTCCGTTGTTCCACATTGACCCGATTCAGTGGTACCAGAAACCGAAATACTGGCCGGCGATCCTGATTATCGCGAACTGCTGGAAGGGCGTAGGATACGGATGCCTGATTTACATCGCATCCCTGATCGGTATCGATCCTTCCTTCTATGAGGCTGCAAGACTGGACGGTGCAAGCAAATGGCAGGAGATTACGAAAATCACACTGCCGAGCCTCGTTCCGACCATCATCACCCTGCTGCTCCTCAGCATCGGAAGAATTTTCTATTCCGATTTCGGTCTGTTCTATCAGGTGCCGATGAACTCCGGTGTTCTGTTCCCGACCACAAACGTTATCGATACCTACGTATACCGTGCCCTGATTGAACAAGGAAATATCAGTATGTCATCTGCAGCCGGTGTATACCAGTCTCTGGTAGGCTTCTGTGTCGTAATGTTGAGCAACTGGATTGTCCGCAAAGTAGACAAAGACCAGGCATTATTCTAGGAGGATGGAAGTATGACAAATTCAAAAAAAGCAAAACGTTTCCAGTTCTGGATTAATGTAGTACTCATTCTGATTACGTTATCCATTATACTGCCGTTTGTACTCGTATTTATTTCCTCACTGACCGATGAAAACACACTGATCCGCAACGGATATTCGTTCTTCCCGGAGAAATTCAGCTTCTATGCTTACTCCTATATCATCCGCCAGGGCGAGAAAATTCTGAGAGCATACGGAATCACCATTTTTGTAACGATCGTTGGTACGGCTGCAAATATTGCGATGTCCTCTCTTCTGGCGTATCCGCTTTCTGTTAAAAAACTGCCGTACCGCAGAGCAATTACCTTTTTCGTATTCTTCACGATGCTGTTCAACGGCGGACTGGTGCCGACCTACTTGATGTATGTAAAGTATTTTCACATCAAAAACACGATCTGGGCATTGATTGTTCCAGGCTTCCTGTTAAGCGCAAACAACGTGCTGATGATCCGAAGCTACTTTAACACCAGTATCCCGGACGCGCTGTTCGAGGCAGCCAAAATCGATGGCGCCGGACACATGAAGATTTTCACCAGCATCACACTGCCGCTTGGAAAACCGATTCTGGTAACAATGGGACTGTTTTCCGCACTTGGCTATTGGAATGACTGGACAAATGGTTTATACTATTTATCAGGAAATGAAGGCCAGAAGCTTTACAGCATCCAGAACCTGCTGAATCAGATGATCACCGATATTCAGTACCTGGCAAGTGGAAAAGTAACCGGAAATATCGGCGCGGAGGTGGCAAAGCTGCCGACAACCTCGATCCGTATGGCAATCGCATTTATCGCCATGCTGCCGCTGTTTATCATCTATCCGTTCCTTCAGAAATACTTCGCAGAAGGTATCACACTTGGTGCGGTAAAGGGATGATTTTCCATGCAGGAATAAAAAAGAGAAACATTTCGGTGTTTCCGACATAAATCAGAAAAACAGTACAGACTCATGGAAACATGAGGTGTACTGTTTTTCTGCTGTATTATATTCAGAAAAAAAGATCAGTTCGTAAAATCAAACACGGAAAAATTTCGAGCGTACCGGAACAGAAAAAAGGAGGAAACTTCATGCATATTTCAAAACAGACGAAAAAAACAACACTGGCGCAGCAGGGGCGTTATCTTTTGATCTGCCTGCTGAGTATGCTGCTGCTTTTTCTGGCTGGGAGCGTGCTTATTCTGAACCGGACGCAGCGGCAGGTATATGAGCAGCTGGAAGAGATTTCAAAGCTGTATACGGATGAGCTGGATAACCGTTTTTTTCGAATCAGCCGAAACCTGTTCTCGACTGTAATGGACAGCTCCAACCCGGATTCTGCGTTCTGGAAATATATGGATCTGATGGAGAAGGATCAGTATGAGGAATATGTCATTACGCAGCTGCGAAGGAATTATGTATCTGCAGCGTGGGATTTTGGAACGGATTACAATGTTTTTCTCTATACGCAGAAGGATGACAGCTTATATCAGCTGAGCATTTCATCCGACGGGCTTTACGCCGTTGATCCCTATTTGCAGGAAGCGCTGAAGCGTAGGATCAAAAGCCTGTCGCAGCAGACGTATGCAGTTAAGAAAAAATGGACCGTGATGTGCCAGGGAGACGATGTTTATATGCTCAAGGTAGCGCAGAGTCAGGGCATTGGACTCGGCTGCTACGTCAATCTGAAGACAATTCTGGAACCGTTCTCTGAACTGTCTCTTGGAAAGAGCGGCTATGTCAGTCTCGTTGACCAGAACGGGAAAAGCATCGGAACACTGACGGAAAAAGGAATTGTAACGGACAATTCGAAAATTAATACCGACAATTACACCTTCCGGCAGGAACTTTCGCAGGCGCCGTTTGAAATACGGATTAAAATCTCCTGGACCGGTGTTTTGAATCTGATGACGGGAAGTGTGTTTGCTCTTCTCGGCGTTGCATTTCTGATGGTGATTGCCGGTTCCGTGCTGCTGTTCCATCTGAAAACAAAAATCTTGAAGCCGGTCGCTATGTTTACGGAAAATCTTCAAAAATATGACAATGGGGATCTCACCTATCAGATGTCGGAAGGAAATCTGGTAGAGCTGGAGCAGATTGACGATAAATTCCGAAACATGATTCATCAGATCCGACGTCTGAAGATCACGCTGTATGAGCAGGAGCTGGAAAAACAGAAAATCGAGATGGACTACCTGAAAATCCAGATCCGCCCGCATTTTTTATATGAACTGTCTGAACTTTATTTACAGCATGATTGACTTCGGACAGTACGACCATGCAAAGTCGATGAGCCGTATTACGTCCGATTATCTCGCCTATATTTTCCGCAATACAAGCGAGATGGTGCCGGTGACGGCGGAGACGAACCACTGTGAAAATTACCTCAAAATTCTGCTGCTGCGCTATCCGGAAAAATTCACCTATTATTTTGAAGTCCATGAAGAAGTGAAAGACGCGGTAATCTTCCCGTTTCTGATTCAGGTGTTTGTAGAGAATGCGGCAAAACATGCCCTGACGCTGGAGACGGTTCCGCTGATTTCCGTGACGGTTTACCCGGAGGACCGCGGCGAAGAAAAGTATGTCAACATTTATATTTCGGACACCGGAAACGGCTTCCCGGAGGAGACGCTGCAAAGGCTGAAAGCAGGGGAAGATATTTCCGAGCATGGAAAGCATATCGGGATTGAAAACTGCCTGAAACGATTCCGTTATTATTATGGTGATACAGGAGAGATTCATTTCGATAACAGCCCGCTCGGCGGAGCAATTGTAGATATCCATATTCCATACAAGACAGGGGGAGAAGAACATGAAACTATTGCTCGTGGATGATGAAGAGTACGTGATTGAAAGTATCAAAAGAAACCTCGATCTTACAGAGACCGGGGTGAGCGAGGTGTACACTGCGTTTTCCGTACAGCAGGCGAAAAACATCATGGGAATGGTGGACATTGATATCGTGATCAGCGATATCGTGATGCCGGGCGGAACGGGATTCGACTTTGTGGAGTGGGTCAGAAAAGAGGAGCTGAAGGTCCAGGTCATATTCCTGACAAGCTATGCGGAGTTTGACTATGCCAGAAGAGCGATTCAGCTGAACAGTGTCGATTATCTGCTAAAGCCCATCGATTTTGACAAGCTGAAGGAGGCCGTACAGCGTGCGGTGGAATCCGTTGCGAAAGAAAAGGAAAATACAGGATCTCAGGCAGGAAAGCATCAAGTGGAACCAGAACAGAAAAATTCTGCAGCAGGATATCTGGAAAAATGTGCTGAAAAACGGCTTCTCCGAGGAAAAGTTCTGCGAAACGGCAGCACAGCGCCAGCTCCATACGGACCGGGACACTATTTCCGGCTGATTTGTCTGATGCCGGAAATAAAGAGCAATAAGCGGGAAATGTGGGATACCGCGACCATGGAATTTGTGATCGAAAATGTGCTGTCGGAACTGTATGAGGAAACGGATATTGCGGTAGATACTGTTTTTTACCAGGAACCGGGCAGCTACTGGATTGTTACACAGTCAAAGGAAAAAGCATTCCCGCATGACGGTGAGCGGGACTGTGAAATTCTGCGGCAGTTTGTTGCGTGGATGAATGAAAAAATCTATCCGGAGCTGTGGTGTGGTGCCGGACAGTGGGAATCTGTGCGGGGGATGCAAAAGCAGAGCCGGAATCTTCAGAAAATGCGGGAGGGAAGCCTTTCCGTGCGGAACGAGGTGCTGTTTCTGAACGAATTTCAGGCTCCGCAGACCAGCTACGAAAATAAGGAGCTGGATGTGTGGAAAGCTCTGCTTTCGGAGGAAAAACCGGAGGAGCTGCTGGAGCGGCTGCAGAAATACCTTGACCGGACGGAGCGGGAAGGAATGATTACCAGGGAGCTTCTGGTAGCACTCCGTACCGATCTGACGCAGGTGGTGTATGCATGGCTTTCGGAACGGGAGATCAAGGCGTATGCACTGTTTGCAGATGCGGATATGGAAAACCTGCATCGGAATTCCCTTTATGGCAGAGAAGAGATGATGGAATATGCCGGGGTACTGGTTCGGAAAGCAGTTCAGTACAGACAGTACATCAACAAATCAGATTCGGTTACGAGTCAGGTATGCGCTTATATCGATGCACATTACAGGGAGGAGATTCACCGGGAGGAGCTTGGGGAGCTTGTCTTTTTGAATACGGATTATCTGTCCCGGATTTTTAAAAAAGAAAAGGGTATTTCGATCAGTAATTATATCATCCAAAAGCGGGTGGAGGAGGCAAAAAAGCTTCTGACACAGAGCACGCTGCCGATCAATACGGTGTCGCTGTATGTGGGGTACAGCAATTTCTCGTACTTTACGAAGATGTTTAAGGATAATACGGGATACGCACCGCTGGAATACCGAAGAAGCTTTAGTGAAAAATAGCGGAACAGCAGCAAACAGGTCGGAATAGTGAAAGAAAAAGGTCGGATCAGGGGATATTTTTTTCAGATCAGATGTGGTAAAATTTCAGTATAAGATTCAGAAAAAACGGAAAAACGATATTTTTCTGACATTTTAGGGGTTTCTGAAGAAGCAGATACAGCAAAAACGAGGTATGGAGGAGAAAAATGACCGAGCAGAAATTAAAAGAGCTTCTGGCTGACATGACGCTGGAAGAAAAAGTGAACCAGATGAGCCAGGTGGTGGGTGCCTTCTTCAATAAAGATATGGACATCACAGCCATGGGACCGATGGCGGATAAAGGCTTTACGCCGGAAAATGTAGCGCTTTCCGGTTCCATCCTGGGCAGCATGGGCGCAGAAACGTTAAAGAAAATCCAGAAGGATTTTGTGGAGCAGCACCCGCATCACATCCCGATGCTGTTCATGCTGGATGTCATCAACGACTTCAAGACTATTTTCCCGATTCCGCTGGGACAGGGCGCAACGTTTGAACCGGAGCTCTCCGAAAAGTGTGCGGCAGTTGCTGCAAAAGAGGCAGCCGTTTCCGGCCTTCACGTAACCTTCGCACCGATGACCGACCTGGTCCGCGATGCAAGATGGGGCCGTGTCATGGAGTCTACCGGTGAGGATCCGTATCTGAACGGTCTGTTCTGTGCCGGAATGGTGCGCGGATTCCAGGGAGACGATCTGAAGGAGCCGTACAAGATTGCTTCCTGCGTGAAACATTTTGCAGGCTATGGCGCTCCGACAGCGGGAAGAGACTACAACACCGTAGAGCTTTCCGAGCATACCTTCCGTGACTTCTATCTGCCATCCTATAAAGCCGGCATCGATGCAGGAGCAGCGATGGTAATGACTTCCTTCAACACGGTAAACGGTGTTCCGGCAACCGGAAACAAGAAACTGATGCGCGGCATTCTGCGTGACGAGATGGGATTTGACGGCGTTCTGATTTCCGACTGGGCGGCAATCGAGGAGATTATTTACCACGGCTACTGCGCAGACCGTGAGGAGGCAGCTGTCCGCTCCGCCGAGGCAGGCGTTGACATTGATATGATGACCGGTATTTACTGCGAAAACCTGTGCCGTCTTGTAAGAGAGGGCAAGATTTCCGAGGATCTGATCAATGAGTCCTGCATGCGTATTCTGGAACTGAAAAACAAACTGGGACTGTTTGAAAATCCGTATAAAGACGCAGATGAGACGAAAGAAAAAGAGGTCATTCTCTGCAAAGAGCACCGCGCCCTGGCAAGAGAAGCCGCAAGAAAATCGTTTGTACTGCTGAAAAACGAAGAGAAAATCCTGCCGCTTGGCAAGGAGAAAAAAATTGCCTGGGTCGGACCGTATATCCACAGCAGAAACCTGATGGGTGCCTGGTCCTTTATCGGAGATGCAAAGGATGTGACAAATCTGGAAGAGGCCGTAAAAGCGCAGGCAGATACGACAAACATGAGCTTCCATGCAGGTTCCCCGATGCTCGGCTCCGACATCCGTCTGGAGGGCTTCGGTGAAGCGATGGAGCAGTCCCATACACCGGAGGAAGAGGAGGCAATGCTTCTTGAGGCTGTAAACGCAGCAAAGGAGGCCGAGGTTGTCGTTCTTGCGATCGGTGAGGACCGTCTGCAGTCCGGCGAGGCAACCAGCAACGCGAACATCCGCATTCCGGAAATCCAGCAGAGACTGCTTGAGCGCGTTTCAGAAGTTAATGAAAACGTTGTCGTTGTTCTCTTCAACGGCCGTCCGCTCGACCTGCGCGATGTCGTATCGAAAGCAAAAGCCGTTCTTGAAGTATGGATGCCGGGTACCGAGGGTGCCAATGCAATCGCAGATGTTGTTTTTGGTGCATACGCTCCAAGCGGCAAGCTGACCATGAGCTTCCCGTACTCTGTAGGCCAGGTGCCGGTTCACTACAACGAGTATTCCACCGGAAGACCGCATGTGCCGGGCAAGGACAAAGACCGTTTCCGTTCCAAATACCTCGACATCCCGAACGCACCACTGTTCCCGTTCGGATATGGCCTTGGCTATACCAGCTTTGCAATTTCAGATGTGAAACTGGACAAGGCAGAGCTTGGCATGGAAGATGAGATTAAAGCCTCCGTAACCGTGAAAAACACCGGCGATACAAAGGGAACCGAGACCGTACAGCTTTACATCCACGACGTAGCCGCATCCGTGGTACGCCCGGTGAAAGAGCTGAAAGATTTTTGCAAGGTAACCCTTCAGCCGGGAGAAGAAACCGAAGTCATCTTCAAAATCACAGAAGAAGAGCTTCGCTTCCTGACAGAAAATGAGCGTGTAGAAAGTGAAAACGGTGCTTTCGAAGTCTTCATCGGAAGCGACAGCACGACAGAGAATAAGGCAGAATTTGTGCTGAAAAAATAAGAAGCAATCCTGGGATGTAGCGTAAGCGGAATCAAGATGGGGGTCTGAATCGCTACGGAAAGATAAAAGAAAAGCCAGCCACAAAAAGCGAAAAGAATTTTGCTTTTGCGGCTGGCTTTTTTCTGCCGGTACCGTATTGACCCTTCTGTTAAAACAAAGTAAAATAGAAATTGGTATTGGGACGAAAGAGAGGAAAAGAAATGGGGTACTTAGGAAACAAGTTACAGGGGAAATACCACAAAGACACATTCCAGACTGCCGTCAACATGGCGTGGCCGGCGATCGTGGAGTCGTTTTTTATTGCATTTGCGGGTCTTGTGGATTCGCTGATGGTAAGCTCGCTTGGCTCTTACGCAGTTGCCGCGGTCGGTCTGACGACACAGCCGAAGCTGCTTGGCCTGGCGTTTTTCTTTGCGCTGAATGTGTCGATTTCTGCTCTCGTTGCGCGGCGGCGCGGAGAGCAGAGGCAGGGTGCGGCGAATGAGACTCTGGTAACTGCGCTTGTATTTATTATCCTTGCGGCAGCTGCATTCAGTGTTGGATTTGTGGCGTTTGCAAGTCCGATCATCCATCTGTGCGGCTCAACGGCGGAGACGCATAACGGCGCAGTAACATATTTCCGTATCATCATGGGCGGTATGATTTTTAACTGTATCCAGATGGGGATCAACTCGGCACAGCGCGGTGCGGGCAATACAAAAATCACGATGCGCACGAATGTAACATCGAATACGATTAATATTATCCTGAATTATCTTCTGATCAACGGCCATTTCGGGTTCCCGGCACTCGGCATTCAGGGTGCGGCACTGGCAACCGTCACAGGAACGGTTGTCGGATGTGTGATGAGCATCCTTTCCATCACAAAGCAAGACGGATTCCTGAATCTTGGCTATATTCTGAAGAACAAAATTAAACCGACGATTGCAGCGTTCATCAGCCTGGTCAGGGTCGGGTACAGTGTGTTTTTCGAGCAGGTTTTCATGCGGATCGGCTTTATGATGACGGCGATCATGGCGGCCAAGCAGGGAACCGATGCGATGGCGGCACACCAGGTCGGCATGAATATTATGTCGCTTTCGTTTGCGTTCGGCGATGGCCTCCAGTCCGCAGCGGTTGCACTGATCGGCCGGAGCCTTGGCGCAAAAAAGCCGGATCTTGCGAAAGAGTACGGCAGAACGTGCCGTCTGATCGGCGCGGGCATCGCAGTATGCCTCGTTGCCATTTATCTTTTCGGCGGAAGATGGCTGTACAGTCTGTTTTTCGAAGAACAGCATATCATTGAAATCGGTGTCAGCATCATCCATGTCATTATTTTCGTCGTCATTTTCCAGATCTGTCAGGTTATTTACATGGGATGCCTGCGCGGTGCGGGAGATACGCTTTTATACGGCAGTTGCATCCATGATCAGCGTTACATTTATTCGTACGATCGTTTCGTATCTCGGCGGTTACACGCTGGGGCTTGGCATCGTCGGAATCTGGTTCGGCGTGCTGGCGGATCAGATGTCACGGTTTATCTTTGCGACGATCCGATTCAAACAGGGAAAATGGGTGAAAATCAAGATTTAACCGAATCATTACCAATATAAAACTAAAACAGGAGGAAGCAAAACGATGTACAAATTTGACAGAGAAGCCTATGACAGGCGGATGGAGTGGTACCGCGACGCCCGTTTCGGCATGTTTATCCACTGGGGGCTTTACGCCATCCCGGCGCGCGGAGAATGGGTGCGGAGTACCGAGCAGATTCCAAAAGAAGATTACATGAAATATTTCGAGGAGTTCAACCCGGTTGATTTCGAGCCGCGGAAATGGGCCAAGGCGGCGAAAGAGGCCGGTATGAAATACGTGGTTCTGACTGCCAAGCATCACGATGGATTCTGCCTCTTCGACAGCCAGTATACCGATTTCAAATCCACCAACACGAAATGCGGCCGCGACCTCGTTGCAGAGTACGTTGATGCCGTCCGCGCAGAAGGACTGAAGGTTGGTTTGTATTTCTCCCTGCTCGACTGGTTCCACGACGATTTCCCACATTACGGTGACCGGAATCACCCGATGCGGAACAACCCGGCATACAAAAACGATGACCGCGATTTCGACCGCTACCTGACCTACATGCACAATCAGGTACGCGAGATCTGCACAAACTACGGAAAGCTCGATGTGCTGTGGTTTGACTTTTCCTACGATACGCTGCGCGGCGAAGCATGGAAAGCGACGGAGCTGATCAATATGGTGCGGAAGCTCCAGCCGGATGTCATCATCGACAACCGTCTCGAGGTGAGCGGAGAGGGCTACGGTTCTCTGGCGGCCGGAAATCCGACCCCGTACCACGGCGACTTTGTGAGCCCGGAGCAGATGATTCCGCCGAACGGCATCCAGGATGTAAATGGAAACGATATCGCCTGGGAATCCTGCGTTACGATGAACAATCACTGGGGCTATTGTGCCAACGACCACTTCTTCAAACCGGCACCGATGCTGATCAAAAAGTTGGTCGAGTGCGTATCGAAGGGTGGAAACCTGCTTTTGAACGTCGGCCCGGACGCCAGGGGAAATATCCCGGAGGAGTCGATCGAACGGCTGGCTGAGATTGGAAAGTGGATGAAGAAAAACGGAGAGAGCATTTACGGCTGCGGAAAAGCCGGTATTGAGAAACCGGACTTTGGCCGTGTGACGCGCCACGGAAACCATCTGTATTTTCATGTCTATGAAAATACCGTTGGGCCGCTGCCGCTGCCCGGCGTGAAAAAAGAAGAAATCCAGGCGATCCGCTACGTCGCAACCGGCGCGGAAATCCCGGTTTCCACAAGCTGGGTACACAGCGATTATCCGACCATGGCATTCGCCGATCTCGGCGAAGACCCGGTATTGCCGGATGGAGTCGATACAGTCATCGATGTGATTCTGAAAAAGTAGAGGGTAAAATCGGATTTGATCCTGGAGCGTGTCTGAAAAAGCATTTCCGCAATCTGCAGGCTTCACTTTGCGGTATCTTTTTTTTCAGACACGCTCTAAAAGTCTTACAAGTTCTTACAAAATTCTGTATTTTTCGTTCCGCTGATTGACAGTTCTGGCAGAAGAATGCATACTGAAAAAAACAACAAGATCACAGCCCGTGCTTCGAAATTTAACCGAATCAAGCAAGTAGCGAAGCGGATTGCGAATATCCGCCTGACTCCTTTTCCTGCGCAGGGAAGGATAAGAGCTTTCGGAGTGAGAAAAGGGCAGTCTGTTTTTAGAAACGAAGCAAGAGAGTCACAGTTTCGTTTTACAAGAAAAAAAGAGGGGGAATAAAACATGATTCGTCTGAACCACGTCAGCAAAATTTACGGCGATGGAAGCAAAAAAGCCGTCGATGATCTTTCCTGGGATATCGAAGATGGAAAGATCACCGGATTTATCGGCCCAAACGGAGCCGGGAAAACGACAACATTAAAAATGATCACCGGCATCCTGGCACCGTCCGAGGGAACGATTGAAATCAATGGAAAAGATATCCAGAAGGATCCGCTCGAAGCCAAGCGCCAGTTCGGTTTTGTGCCCGACGACCCGGATGCGTTTCTTCGCGTCAGGGGAATTGAATATCTGATTTTATGGCAGATATCTACGGTGTCGGAACGGAAGAACGTCAGCGTTTTATCGAAGAAACCGCAAAACGCTTTGAGATGGAAGAGAACCTTTCGAGCCGTATCATGAGCTACTCGCATGGCATGCGTCAGAAAATCATGGTGATGGGCGCACTGATCCACAAGCCGCCGGTCTGGATTCTCGATGAGCCGCTGACCGGCCTTGACCCGCGCTCCGCGCACGAGCTCAAACAGATGATGCGTGAACACGCCGATGCCGGAAACGCCGTGTTGTTTTCCACCCATGTGCTGGAAGTAGCGGAAAAACTCTGCGACCGCATCGCCATCATCCATCACGGCCGCCAGGTATACCTGGGTACCCTGGAAGAATTAAAAGCGGCCTATCCGGATCAGACACTTGAAAATATCTTTCTGGAGATCACCGAACATGCGTAACTTATGGATTCTCACCCGTTTCCTTCTGAAAAGCGGACCAGGAAAAAGCAATCAGAA
>ENA-OQCQ01000069-OQCQ01000069.1-human-gut-metagenome-genome-assembly--contig:-NODE-69-length-12072-cov-0.748598_pt1 | contig 12072 bp, 13 predicted proteins | sample MGYA00242761_ERZ504585 | MGnify/ENA primary metagenome ERZ504585 (study PRJEB26092, sample SAMD00036343) | human gut metagenome | host: Homo sapiens | study: EMG produced TPA metagenomics assembly of... | reverse complement strand
GGTTTAATTTGGCCTCTTTGCGCCGTGTGCTGATGAAAGCTCCAAAGGTCACTGGTATCCCTCCTTCATAGAGTTTCGCTGGTTTGCGAACATCTTGTTTATATTATAGCCAGTACATCTGTTCGATACAAGGATAAAAAAGGAAACGGAGGTCAGGTGTTAAAATTTCATAACACCTGACCTCCGTTTTAGAGAAAACTGCGGGCGATCCGCTTCATTTCTTCCACACACTTCTGGGGTGCTATGATCTGAATACCGCCCATAAATTTGAAGACCCAGCCGTAAAGGGTGCTGCTTGGATCGACTTCGATTTTTGCAGCAAAGTGTTCCTCGTCATATGGACGAGTGGGTACAGATTCTCCATAATGGTCTATGATGGTTTCATCAGTTTGTTCTCGCAGAGCAGTTCAACAGAAATCGTGCGGTCAGCAGCAAACATATCAACGATCTTGTTGGTGTAGCCCGCCACATCAAAGCCTCATCGGGTGTAAAGCCGGCGGGAAGTATCTTGATCCCCGACAGGCGGTCTACTCGGAAATGGGCCATCCGCTGGTGCTTGTAAGAAAAGCCAATCAGGTAATAGTGGTCATTCTTCCATTCCAAAGCATAAGGCTCCAGTTTATAGAGGTAACCGCCATGCTTGAGAACTCGTTTTTTCTCGGGCGTATATTCATAATACTGGAATTGTTATCTGCCTGCTTTTCCAAGATCGCCGTTTGGATGGCATCAATGATGTAATAGACTTGCTCATTGTCCGGTTTCACCCGGCTGGACAGGCTGGCGAGCTGCCGAAGCTGCTCTGCCTGATGTGTGCTGGTCAGACGGCATAATTTCTGTACTAGTTCCTCAGATTTCTTGGCAGAAATGATCTTCGAGGATGCTACTGCGTCTGTCAGCATTTTCAGTTCTGGATACTCAAACAGGCGGCTTCCCATAAAATATTGGTTTTGGGTACTCTTAACCACCACAATATCAATCCCCGCATCGATCAGCGCATTGGTATCTGCGTAAACAGTCTGCCGCACTGCCTGAATTCCTTTTCCATTCAGATGGGCAATGATGTCAGATACTGTGGCGGGATGGTTTTCATCGGTCTGCTCATAGAGAAACCGGAGTAATTCCAGTATCCGCATATTTGTTGAATTCTGCATACTTCACCTCCTCGATTTTTAAAATGGCCTATTTTGTATGATGTCCAGCCCCAAAGACCAGGAACAGGGCAACCGCACAGAGAAGCAGAACCATCCAATTCCGGTCTACGATCAGCTTGATCACCGCCACAAGCAGCATTCCGCCCACCAGGAGCACAACGCCGTTCATTCAACGCCCTCCCGCGGCATATTCGCCCATGTGGATGTCCAGCACCCCTCTGGGCGGCTGGATCAGGGCGTCCTCATACTGGCACTTCCACTGGATCTCCCGACACATCCGGCCATCCGCCACGCCGTCTATGGTTTCACCATCCTGAATGGGGTTATCATGTTCCAATATGTACGATGCCACATTGTAGGCGTGGTTTACCACCCAGTTGGGGTCCATGTCGTGGAAGTGGTACTGGAGGTCGGGCAGGAACAGGGTGCTCATGCCCACCGTGTCGATGAGCATATCCTCGGTGCCCTCAATGTTAAAGAAGCGGACATTGACGCCAAAGCGGATGAACCGATCCGGCCCCTCAATCTGATGGGAGCGCACATCCTCTGCCAGAAACAGCTTGCCGCAGTTCTGGAAATAGAACGCCTCACAGGTGGGGTACAGCTCTGCCAGAGCCTCCAGAAAGTCGGCATCCAGGTTGGCACGCTCCAGCGCCGGAAGCGCCGCGGCCAGCATATCGGTGGCTACCACCTGATATTTGCACTCCCGGAAGATCCGCTCCCGGTCCTCCTGGCAGTCCCACATCTGGCTCATCAGGAAGGCATCAAAGCCTTTGCCCTTGAACTTGTCGCATTTCATCACCATCAGCTGCACCGGGCATTTTCCGTCCTTGAACTCTGCAATATGCTCCTGTGCGGCAAAGCCGGCCATTTTCTTATCATAACAGAAGCACTCTGTTGATCCGATGTGCTTCTCCATTATGGCAGTCATTTTTTTCTTTATCCGGCATTTCTACCGGCTCTTTGAACAGCATCTGAATGAGATAGGGACCTCCGGGCTGGGGGCCTTTTTTGTCGTCCAGATTTTGCTGGAAAGCTTTATTGCTCATTTGGCTTCCTCCTTCTTCTCCGGGAACAGTTTCCACCGAAACTCCAGCTCTTTCTGGACAAACTCTTTCGGCAGGCCGCGGGGGTTGGCGATGAGATACCATACCCGAAAGGTGCGCTTCTTCGGATCTGTTTCCTGCTGGTAGAGCTGATAGCCCGCCTCATCCTCCTGCGTCCACTGTCCTGTCTGCCGCTTGGCCTGCACAAAGGGTTCCACCACCTGGTCCAGTTCCTCTTTGGTGCGGCTTGAGGCCCAGGCGTGATCCACATCATTGGCGTGGGAGAGGTGGAACAACATCGAACCCATCCAGTTCTTTGCCTTGCACTCCGGCGTTCCGCGCAATTCTGCCTGACGGCGGTACTCCTCCATCTGCTCCGCCGTTCCGTACTGTTCCACCATCTGCTCATCCACATGAATGCACCAGCTGTAATCCTCCGGCTGGATAAAGGGGGCGCAGACCGGATGTAATGCCTCTGCTGGGTCCGTCTCAAAGCGGTCGATAAAGTCAAGGTAGTGGGCTTTGATCAGGGGCAGAAAGGTGTCCAGCAGCCCGGTGTTCAGCCGCAGGTCCTCTGTCAGCATCCGAAAGAATGAAACGCCTGTTGTCGGTTCTATTTTGAAAGAGTAGAGCCGGTCATCTCCCTGCTTTATGATACAGGTGAAGCCCACCTCCACATTCCCATGGCCGATTTCGTAGTCTATGTAGTTGTAGCGGCTCCGGTCAAACCAGATCTGATAGGTCAGCCCGTTTTTCATTTTCTTTTTGAAGTCGCCCTTTTTCAGACGCTTCCAGCCCTTTTCCTCCAGGCCCAGGCCGTTCCACAGGTAGTCCAGAAGTTCCTGAATTATATCTGCCGGCCGTTTTTGTTCCACGGTCTCCACCTCCTGACGAATCCTCCTTAATAATCAAGCAGGATGGGCACCTGCTGTTCCTCGGCAAACCGCATGGCCCGCCAGAACATGGAGAAGGCGAACTTGGCAAGGGATTGGGTGTCATACTGGGTGTGTTCCGGGATGTCTGCCTTGCTATACTGTCCATCTGAGTCTACGGTTCCGTCTACCGGGTATCCCTCCGTGTCTGCCCAGCCAAGGATGGTATCCTCATCGGCCTGCCATGCCAGCTGGTTCAGCTTTTCCAGCTCCTTCCGCAGTCCGCCCAAGGTGGCGATAGCGACGGTGTCATCGGTGGGCAGAGGGCCTTGGAACAGAAAGCTGTCGGTGAGGGGAAGCCACCAAGTCACGCCCCGAAACAGGGACCACACCCGCTCCTCGTCCGATGCAAGGCGGGCAATCAGGGGATGCTCCCCGAAGATCCAGTCCTTCTCCACGGTGGGAGGCACCGGTTCCTCGTATGTACGACAGGCGGCCACCAGCAGCATAGCGCCGAAGGCATCCCAATCCGGCTTGTCGGTGTAATAAGGTTTCTCATTATCTTCAAGCCAGGGAGCGTAGGGGGGCTGGCCCGGCTGAGAAATGGCGCTCAAGATCTGATCCCGCCAGTTCTCCACCGCCGCCTGGACCTCAGCCGGGGACATTTCTTCCTCGTTATCAGCAGGTTCCCCGTCCGGGGTGATGCGGTTGAAAGAGTATCCGTTTTCCTCCGCCCACTGCTGAACAACAGTTTTCCAGTTGTGAGAATAGTACCGGGTCAGCGTCCCGGCGTAGATGTCAAGTCCCATAGTAATGTCTCCTTTTCAATCAAAATCCATCCAGACCAGGTGTTTTCCGCAGTGGAGGCACTGGAACAGATAGCATTGCAGGTGCCCGCCATTGACGGATTCCCGGATCATATCTTTCTGCTCCTCGTTCCACATGGGATCGCCCAGCACCTCCTCCAGCACATCCAGTGCCCGCAGTTCTCTGGCACCCACATAGCCCAAAAAGGCACAGTAGTCGCCGCAGTGAGCGCGCCAATATTCCTGCTGCCAGCCGGAGTAGCCGGGGGTGCGGTGGATCAGTTCGTCCAGCTTCTCCGGATCGTCTACACCATCGTCCACAGAGAAATCATCTTGAAAGCTGCCGTCATATTTTCGGGCCGCCTCGCCGCTGGCGATACACACTGGGCACAGATACGCAATATCCCCCACGGAAAAGAACGGATTGGTATAGAAAATATGGGTCATCTTGCCGCAGCAGTCGCAGACAACGCCGTCTGCGGATTCCTCAAAAGCCCCAGTTTCCAGAGGGTTTGGGTGATACCGGAAGGCGGGCAGGCCCAGCTGGGCCTGCCGTTCCTTCTCTTTCTGCTTTTCCTCCGGCGTTTTGGGCTTGGGGAGAGCATAATGATTGCCCCAGTTTTCCGCATAGTCCTTCAGCGTGCCCAGCCGCTTGAGGGTCTTTTTATCGGAACGATTTCCGATTTGGCAGAGCAGTTCGTAGGCATCCTCCTTGAAGTCCAGCAGATCATACACATCTACCAGCACTTCCTTGGCCTGCTGATCCTCACTCTGCTCAAGTTCTTCCTTGAAGGTATATAGAGCGCGGACACTGTCCGGACCTTCATTGGTCGCAACAAACTGTTTTTTTAGTTCGATATAGGTTTTCTGATATTCTGTCATTGGTCGCACCTCCCATCAATCCCACCAGAAATACCAGACGGTGGATTGGTGTATAGTATCAGCCAAAGTGCCAATACTTGCATTTTGGTCCAAATCAGGACAAAAACCGTATTGTTCCACAGCTACATCTATGGCCTTCTCCTTGGGGACAGGAGCCGGGAGCAGAAACTCCAGCTCATCGTGGCTCATGGCGGCAGGCACCGCGTCATACTGCTCGAACCAGTATTTCGCCACTGCCATTAGCTCCAGCGTATCAGGACATTCATTCCAGTTTCCGAAGGCAGGTAGGCAAAGATCTCCCAGGGGTTCTTTACCGGAATTTTAGCCAGAATTAGCGGAACGGTCATATTGGTATCAGAATCCCAATAACTTGCGAAGCGGTCGTTGTTGATACCGCCGTCTATCTCACCAATAATTTCCTCCTCCCAGTCCATATCATCCTCCTCGGCTTCTTCTTTGCGCTGGCCGGTCAATTCCTCCAGAACCGCCTTTCCGTCCTTGACGGGAGCGGAGAGCATCTTCTTCCGGTATTCCTCCACAGCTTTGGGGTTAAATTCATAGCAGTCTGCATCGTTTTCCGGGTCGCATTCATCACCAGACACTCCAACAGCGTTTCATCCGGCTTGATGAGAACAGGAATAAAGTCCTCCCGCACGCCCAGCCGCCGGGCGTAGCTGTATGCTGACATGATGGGATCATCATCTGCCATAGACGGGAAATAGGTGCACTCACAGTCCAGATACTCCATAATGGCCTGCGCCACCTCGGAAGGCTCCAGCGTATCCTCGTCAAAGTCCTGTCCCTGCCAGTTGACAAAGCGTTTTTCAATGACCTTGGCCATGGCCTGATAGTATTTCTCATCAAAGGGGATAAATAAATATGTCTCCTGTTGAAATTCATTGGAGTGATACCGGGACGGACCAAAATATTTCAGGGCATAGTCATCAATGTCGGCAGGATAGTAGGGACTGTCGCCCTCTCCGTAGTAATAGCCTGCAAAGGCACGGCCTTGCTGATTGAACAGCACAAAGAACAGACAGCCGTCCAGCTCATCCCGGATAAACTCCCTCAGATCCACATTGGCAGGATCAGCTTTGACCTGTTTGGTCACTTCGCTGTATTCTTTCAAGAAGTCCTCGCCCATCAGGTCGTGCTCCATACACCAGCGCAGGTAGATGGCCATGTGGTTATAAGCGTTGATGGGGTCAATTGGCAGTTCCTTCTCCTCAATGCTCTCGATATGATAGGAGGCATCGTCCATCTCACCGTCAAAATCATCATTGGAAAGGGTGCCACGGGTGATAGCATCCTGACGATCAGGCTCCACCACAAAGCTGATGCCGTTCATTTTGCCCAGCAGGGCGTCCGCGTCATGGGCCAGCTTATATTCCAATTCATCCCGGTAGAGAGGAATCACCTGATAGAAGTTGACCTCCTCGCCACTCGGCAGGATGCAGACCTCGCTGCCATCTTCGGTATCCTGGGGACCAGTCAGAATGGCGGCGCACAGCTTTGTGTCCTTTGCAAAATCCTCCTCATTGTCCATGGTATGGCCGAAGCCCAGCCAGGTATCGCTGGCAATGGGAAGGCGGGCCAAGGATTTCAGCAGGCGGATGGGCCAGTACCACTTTTCGTCTTTCATGGACTCCTGATCCAGCTTCCAGTCCGCAGGCAGGGCAATGGCCAGCTCCGCCCGCTCCAGCTTATATTCCGCCAGTTCCTCCGGCACATTCATCCGGTGAGCGCCCATGCCCATGGTGACCAGGGTGCAGTAGTCCCGCTCCTCAGAGGGCGGCACCACGCAGATGTCCACATGGATGTCGAGAGAAACCAGCTCATGGAACACATTCTCGAACTTGCCGAAATACTGCTCAATGTGCCCCTCGACGGCCTCCATCTCCTCCTCGGTGTAGACTTCGGGATTACTGAATTCTTCCTCATCCTGCGTGTCATCATTGTCTGAGTGGTCGCAGCTGTCATCCTCCGGATCTCCCTTTATAGGCTCGTAACCGATCTTCAGGGTCATCTGTTCCTCCGGCAGGGAGACGCCGGGGCTGCGGGTGATGGTGTGCTTATCGTCCGCAGAAAAACCGATGGTCTCGCCGTCTTGCAGTGTCACATCACACGCCAGCACATAGGAGGCAAGGCTGGCCAAAAAGTCCCGCAGTTCCTCCGGCTCAGCGTCGGTGTTCAACACCTCCATTTCCTCCTTGCCAAACACATCCATGCCGTAGGTGTAGCCGTTTAGGCCCCCCTCGCTCCGGTACAGGCCGAACCAAACCCAGTTGAAGATGGGCAGTTCGTCCTCTTTGAGCATATCGGCAAGGCCCTCATAGAAACGAGGCTCAAATACCACGCCGCTGGTGTAGACACCGGTGGCATATTTCTGCTTGCAGCACACTGCCATCGCCTTGGTGAACAGCTTGCCCCGTTCCAGCAGTTTTTCCTCCTCGCCCAATACAGCCACCATGATATGGGCCTTGTGCGCTTTGGTCACTTCTACGGCCTCTGGCCACATATAGTTGTTTTCGGCGTTGATCTCCGCTTCATTGTCCGGGATGTGACCGTGGAAGAGTGTCACGATCAGCATCATGCCGCCGACCCGCATTACCACAGCGTCATCGCTGTTCTCATCATCTTCGTCGCCCTCATCCGGCTCCTCATCTACGATGCCCCATTCTTCCCGTAGATTCCGGATCAACTGCTCCTTGTCCCATTCCGCTTTGGAGAGGAGCACAGACCCGGCAAAGGAGCCCTTACGGTCAGTTTTCTCCTCGTCGGCGTCATCCTCAAGATCCTCTGCATCTTCATCCGGATCATAGAGGGATTCATGCTCCAGTCCGCGGATAAATTCCTCAAAGCTATCTGCCAGATGGGTAATTTTATAGTCATTTTCCTGATCCACATGGACTACCGCAGGCTCTCCCTGGGGACCGCAAGCCCGGTAGTCCAGGAAAATCATATCGTGTCCGGCGCTTGGACAGTCGCAGATGGCCACGCCGATGGCAGGATACTCCCACTCATCGATCATAAACTGACTGCCCATCTCTCCACAGAGGGAGCAGTTCTTTTCCCGTCCGATTCCGAAAATGCCGGTGATGGCCACATGGTCTTCTGCCCAACAGGTCGGCTCATCGCAGGGATAGCAGGTATTCACCGGAATGCCGCCGTTGTGCTGCTTCATCAGCCAGATATAGGCGGCGGGCAGCTTATAGCCCAGTTCCTCCTCCACGCTGGCAATCAGCTCATCGGAAGGCGGATCACTGACATATTCTTTCAGTGCATACCAATTATCATCCCAGAAGTTGGTGAGGTCGAAGCCCTCAAATGGAGTATCACCGGGCACGAATTTGGCCTTCTTCTTCCGGCTGCGCTGGCGTTTCCGGATCTCCGCCTTACACTCCCGAATTACCGCCGGGGCATTTTCATCCTCCGGGTCCAGCTCTGCCCACCGCTGGGCGTAGGGAATGGCCTTTTCCTCCTGACCATAGAGATACTGATAGCCGTAGGCCATCCGCATATTCCACTCCGCCTTGTCCTGACCTTCCTCCCGGACGGACTCCAGCACCTCAATGGCCCTCTGGAGGGCTTTGTCTCCCTTGAATTTCAAAGTACCCTCATCATGGTCCCCGATGATGGCGTAGTTCTCCAGCGCCCGTGCCAGGGCGTAGGCGGTGCGATAGTTCCTCCAGTCCTCTGGGATGGCATTGAGTGCCTGGATGCAGCGGGTGTACTCGTCCTCGTCGTTCCACTGCTCCAGCTGAGCGAAGAATGCTTCGGCGTCCTGTTGGGTATAAGGAATATAGTCCATGCCCGTAAGCGTTTCATCCAACTCGTCATCCTGATTTTCAGTTTCTGTCCCATCATCTTGTTGCTTTAGGGGTACAGAACCGGCTTCACGGCGGAAGGTGTGGAAGATGGCCCATGGGATGTCCGTGCCTTCAAAGAACTCTTTCGCCATGTTCAGCGCCTCTCGGATGTCCCAGGCGATGAAGTCCACATAGCCACAGTAGAGGCCGGTGGCCCCGCCGATGAGGGCGAGCATCTCCGATCCGTCCACGGTGGTGAACAATTCCTCCAGCTTGTCCCGGAAGTCGAAAATCTTTTCCGATCCTTCCTCCTCCCGCAAGGTATCCAGGGGATAGCAGAAAAAGCCCGCTACCGCTCCGTCGGCATGGAGATCGTCCATAAAGTCGTTGTCGGCATTCAGATAGCCGTTGATGAGCGGCACACAGCAGGTGGAACCGGCCATTACATCCAGCCGCCAATCGGCGTCCGGGTCCTGTTTGGGTTCCATTTTGTAACCAAGGTAGCTCTCCAGATAGGCTTCCGGGTCGGTGGAGAGCTCCAGGCCCTGCTCCCGCAGTTTGTCGGGCAGCTGGGACAGGAGGAAGGACGGCTCTGCCTTGGGTTCCTCCAGCACATCAAAGCTGTCTATGTATCTCATGTGGGAGATCTCGCCCAGCACTTGGTCGGTGAGGGTAGTGAGCATCCACCAGGCCCGGCCTTCTTCCTCCCGGAGCATAGGCAGCAGCTTTTCGCAGTAGGCGGAGATGGCGAAGCTGTTTTCACCCTGCTCCTCCAGCCAGATCTGCACATCATCCCCGGAGATGTCCCAGCCATTCTCAGTACGCAGACCGATGTTCTGGAGGGGCTGACGGCCCACAAGGATGTTCCAGTGCTCCAGCACCTCCTTGGGGGCGTGCTTCTGGAAGTAGACCAGCTCAAACAGCTTGACCTTATTACCTCCGGGGTGAGGATCAGCTCATGCTTTTCGCCATTGAAGCCCAGCTCGAAGGAAATTTCATCAAAAACCAGATTCAGGGTGTCCTCCATTTGGGCCACGAGTTCTGCGCCGCGGGTATGATCTTTGTCCTCATCCATCATCTGGCGCAATTCTGCTTCCATCTCGGCAAAGGTTTCCCACCAGTTCTCTGTCCGTTCCCGGAAGCACTCCCAGAACTGCGGCAGAGAAATACCCTTTTTGCACGAGTCAATTAGTTCCTCCATGTCCTGTCGGGTGTTGAGCTTAGGATCATCACCGGGATGCAGTTCCAGAGCTTTTTCAAAATGCCGCAGAGCGCGGCCCTCCTGATCCAGATAATAATAGGCATACCCCATACGGAAATTCCAGGAATAAGTATCTCCCAGTTCCTCCTCGTGGCACTGCATCAATTCCAGTGCCCGGTGAAGCTGCTTTCTTCCCTCCGGTTCGCTGGAGTCCGCCAGATTGTTGTAGGCGCGGGCCAGCTCCATATCCATTTCCGGGGTACGCTCCTCGGCAGAGATTGCCTCCAGTGCGTCAACGATTTTCTGGTGTTTGTCCTCCTCATGCCACTTCTGGCACTGCTTCAAAATATCCATATCAGGGTCCTCCTCGTCCTCATCCGGTTTCCAGTCTTTGATTTGCTGGAACACGCCGTTCTCATCCCGCTCAAAGGCGCAGGGAGCAGGGGTGTTCAGCAGAGGGATGATGTCGGGATCGTCGTTGCAGATTGTGTTCAGCTTGTAAATCCCGGCATTGTTGGGGTCGTCCATGTACTCCTCGCTCTCATCACCGGCGGTGAAGCGCCAGCCGCTGTCCCAGCCGCCGTCCGGCTTCTCCCGGTAGCAGTAGCCAACCTTGCAGCCCTCTACCGTGATGCGGTTGGTGGCAATGCAGCCATCGGCACCCTTCCAGTCAGAGAGTAGAGATTTCACATCCTCCGCTTTCACATGGTAGTCCCGGTTGCGGCCAGCGGCCTCGTACAGATCCTTCCGCAGCGCCTCCACATCCCGAGCCATCTCCTGGATCTCCTCGTCGTCCATCATCTCGCTGAGGTCGTATTCCAGCGGGTTCTGGGCGAAATCCGCCAGGGACTTGTTCATTGCGTCGTGTTCCTCCGGCGTGGCGGTGATGCGGATACGGCGGGAGGGGGTGTTGTACTCGTCCAGATCCTGAAGGTTTACACTGCCGCTGACGCTGCACTCCAGCAGGATGGCGGCCAGGTCGGTGACCACATCAATAGCAAAGTGAAAATCCATTTCCACACCACTGGAGTGGGTGAACTCCAGATACTCCACAGTCTGGCGGAAGCCCCAGTTCTGCTTGTCCAGCCCAATCTTGGTGAAGATTTCGCTGAGGGGGATTTCCTCTTTCTTCTGGTCTTCTAAAAAGGCCACAAGGTTCAGACTGTCATCCGAGCCTCCGATAAAGTTGCCCCAGTATTTTTTGATATACATCTGTCACACCTCCTGTTCTGAGATCAGTCGCTTGATGAGCCAGCCCAAATGTTCCAACCACGCAGGAGCGATCTCACCGCTGTCCTCGTTCTTCCAAAGATCCACAATCTCACGGATGCCGTCCTCGTCCGGCACCTCGTTTTTGATGTCGGTGAGCTGCCGCAGCAGGAAGGCAAGGGCTTCTTTGGATGCTGTGAAACCGGTGACTTTATCCCATATAGCTTCTTCATGATCGTAGTCCAGTTTGCTGTTATCCTTCCATTGGAAATACAGCTCCGCCAGAGCCATAGCGGTGTTATCATAGAGAAAGTCGATGTCGGAGAGATCTTCTCCCAACATACCTTCCTCTTTCATCAGTTCGATCATCTCACCCAGATCCATTCACCAGATGCTCCGGTACATATTCATTTTTTGAGGATGTCCAGTACATCCAACCCTTCGTCACGCTCTAATGCTTTATGCCCCATGCTCCCATGTCGGCACCTCTCTTTCTTTATTTCGTATCAAGCTTCTATTGTCAATCATAGTTCTCCAACCGAATGATAGGCCGATAAAAGTCATAATCTCCGTTTAGTTCATTGTCCTCCTGCACTTCTGGCTTACAGTGGGGCGAACAGGGCAGGAAACCGAGAAATGGACCCAGCCCTCCGCAGATATTGCATCCGCCATCGCCGCCGCAGGTGGTAAGCCTATCAGCCTGCACCACTTCCCGCATATAGGGATCGTAGGCGATGGACAGGCCGAAGAAGTTGGGTTCCTCCATGTCATAGGGCCGGTTCTCATCCTCATCCATGTTCTCAAACCAGTGCAGACGCATGAGTAGTCTAACCCATCTCCCCATGGAAACAGGGTCCGACACCCGCCGCCACACAGGTAGGCCCACTCGTCCGCCGTGGGCAGGGAGAAGCCCCTGTTTTCCAGCATGGCAAGAAGCGCATCGTAGTCTGTGTGGTTATAGATACAGATCTGAAAGCCCTTTTCCGTCCGCTCAATGCGGGCCGACTGATGCAAGGTAAGACTGCTGCTGTCACTCCAGGCAAAATCACGGAATTCCTTCAGCCAGTCAGGGTGGACAGTCAGTCTGGGATCATCC
>ENA-OQCQ01000068-OQCQ01000068.1-human-gut-metagenome-genome-assembly--contig:-NODE-68-length-12096-cov-1.347230_pt1 | contig 12096 bp, 15 predicted proteins | sample MGYA00242761_ERZ504585 | MGnify/ENA primary metagenome ERZ504585 (study PRJEB26092, sample SAMD00036343) | human gut metagenome | host: Homo sapiens | study: EMG produced TPA metagenomics assembly of... | reverse complement strand
CTCCACCTTCTTTCCTGGTACATCGTTTTCGCCTGAACATTAGAGCGTGTCCGAAAAATTATTTCCGCAATTTGCGAGATACACTCTGGTTGTAATTTCATTTTAAATAAGCTTCTTACTATTGTCAATTTATTCTACAAATTCCCTTATTATTTTCTTTTTTTTGTTCCAAAATATTTTCAGACACAAACAGCAGCCGGACCCCTCTCCCGGATCCGGCTGCCGTTTGTCCTGTATCGTATGCTTTTATTCTGCAGTGCTTGAAGACGTTGAAGCAGTGCCTGTGCTGCTTGTCGATGTCGTTTCGGTACTGCCTGATGTCGTGCTGTCAGACGTTGTACTGTCCGTTGCGGTACTGTCCGTTGTTGTACTGTCGGTTGTGGTTCCATCTGTGGAATCTGTAGAAGCGCTGTCAACTGTCATCGTATACAGATCTGCGTCCGTTACTTCAAGTTTTTTCCAGTTGGATGCGACCTTGATATCGCTCTCCTTTACCCATCCATCCAATGTATCGTTGTACTTATCCGATTTGCGGTTGGAAATGATAGTCTGTCTTCTGGACTCGGTTTTGTCCTCGTCGAATGCTTTATCTACACGGATCACATAATATGCATCGTCGCCTTCGATGACACCGTCATAATACTCGCCATCCTTCAGCTTTGCTGCTTCTTCCGCTACTTTATCTCCAAGAGAACAGGTATCGTCATCGTCTTTCTCCGATCCGGTTCCAAAGGATGTCTCGGAAGAGGTCAGATAAGAAACCTCAGAGGAGGAATCGCTGGCGGAACTGCTCGATGTGCTCGCGCTTGAAGCGTCGGATGCGCTTGTGTCGGAAGCATCGGAAGAAGAGCTGCTCTCATCGGAGCTGTCGGCAGAATCGGTGGAATCTGCGGTATTCTCCGCATTTAACTGATCGTTCAGCTCCTTGCGCAGATCGGTAAACGATGCGGCTGCAGGATCCTCAGACTCTTTTAAGAGATCCAGGAATCTCTGTGCGATTTCTTTCTTTGCCGCTTTTTCCTCGTCCGTCAAATCAATCGTTTTTCCATCGTCATCCTTCTCGGTTCCTGCTGTGGATACCGTGATGTAGCTGATGGAGGTCTGCTTTGCCTCTTCATCGGATACCTCGGTATCTACATTTGCGATGATCGGATCATAAATTTTGGTTTGAATAACATACAGCTCCAGTGCATCCTGGATGTCCTCAACGGTTGCGTGCAGCTTTTTCATCACATCGTCACCGTTCTTATCTGCGAATGCCTGTGCAGCCTCTTTCGCCTGCTGTTTTTCCTCGTCTGTCAGGGAAATTCCGTATTCCTCTGCGTGCTGCCGCATCAGAAGCTCTTTTTTCGATCGTATCAAGAGACTGCTCCTTGAACGTTTCCCCGGTAGTCTTTCCATCGTCGCCTTCCTTGTCGTACATCTCAGACGGCATCTGCATTCCGTACATCGAGTACATCTTGGAATAATAATTGTACATGGTTGCCTGCTGATATCTCAGCATGAAATTTGCCTGTCCGAGTGTAATCGACTCGTCATTTACAGTAATTGCCGTTTTTGTTCCGTCCACATTGTCGGAACCGCAGCCAGTCAGTCCCATCGCTGCCATCGAAGCACTCAGCATAACGCAGACTGCTTTTGCTTTTAAATTTTTCATTACTTCCTCCTCATGCAGGGCGAAATGTATGCTCAAAAAGAGTTTTTTCTTTTTACACGTTCGAATTTCCGGTCCTGCATCGATTTTTATAAACGCTTTTCCTATTATACCCTTTTTGTTGATACAGGGCAACTTTTTTCTTCCCTGTTCACGCCTTTTTCACACGATCTTGTGGTTATGCGAGTATTTCACTCCTGTGTGATCTGCAGCAGATCTTCCACCAGTGCATGGCTCTTCTCCAGCAGATCGATTCTTTTCCTTTGACTTTCTCCGCCGCGGCGTGTAGACAAACGCCAGCGACTCCATCTGGAATTTCAGTTCGTCTCGGTATTTCTGCAGCAGCTCCGGAATCCGCGCCACATCGATTTTTTGCATGCTGCTGTAAGGTGACTCGTACCGAATCGCCCATCTGTTTCAGCTCCGTCACATACGCACAGTGCGCCAGCGCTTTCAGTTCTGCAACAGCCAGAAGATTCTGTACATTTTTCGGCGGTTCCCCGAAGCGGTCGGTCAGCTCCTCCGTCATGTCCTCATACTCTTCCTTATTTTCAATCGCCGCAATTCGCTTATAGGTGTCAAGCTTCAGAGACTCGTTGCTGATGTAGCTGTCCGGAATATAGGCACTGACATTCAGATCAATCGTTGTCTCGAACGCTTCTGCCGGTGCGATGCCCTTCGCCTCCTGGACAGCCTCTGCGAGCATTTTACAATAGAGATCGTATCCAACCGATTCCATATGGCCCGACTGCTCTGCGCCCAGCAGATTTCCGGCGCCTCGGATCTCAAGATCACGCATTGCAATTTTAAAGCCGCTTCCCATCTCCGTAAATTCACGGATCGCATGGAGACGCTTCTCCGCCACTTCCTTCAACATCTTGTTTCTGCGGTACATCAGAAATGCGTAGGAAGTCCGGTTCGACCGTCGCCGCGCGGCCGCGACTGATAGAGCTGTGACAGTCCCATCTGGTCGGAATCATGGATAATCATGGTATTGACATTCGAAATATCGAGTCCTGTCTCAATGATCGTTGTTGACACGAGCACATCGATCTCTCCGTTGATAAAGCCGTACATGATCTTTTCCAGCTCACGCTCTTTCATCTGTCCGTGCGCAAAGCCTACATTTGCATCCGGCACGAGCTTCTGGATCGTGTTCGCCATATCCGCAATCGACTGGACGCGGTTATAGACATAGTAAACCTGCCCGCCCCGCGCAAGTTCACGGTTAATCGCCTCGCGGACCATTTCTTCATTGTATTCACAGACAAAGGTCTGGATCGGCTGGCGATCCTGCGGTGCTTCCTCGAGCACACTCATATCCCGGATGCCGATCAGGCTCATGTGCATGGTACGTGGAATCGGCGTCGCCGTCAGTGTCAGAACATCCACATTTTTTTGCAGCTGTTTGATTTTTTCTTTATGCGTCACGCCGAACCGCTGCTCCTCATCGACAATCAGAAGGCCAAGATCTTTGAACTTTACGTCCTTCGACAGAACGCGGTGTGTTCCGATGACAATATCCACGAGTCCTTTTTTCAGATCCTCCAGCGTTTTTTTCTGCTCTGCCGGCGTGCGGAACCGGCACAGAAGATCAACGCGCACCGGAAAGTCCTTCATGCGCTCAACGAACGTATTGTAATGCTGCTGTGCCAGAATAGTGGTCGGAACGAGGTAGACGACCTGTTTGCTCTCCTGTACTGCCTTGAACGCTGCACGGATTGCAACCTCGGTTTTGCCGTATCCGACATCGCCGCAGATCAGGCGGTCCATGATCTTTTTTGCTCTCCATGTCCGCCTTTGTCGCCTCGATCGCCGCAAGCTGATCGTCCGTCTCCTCAAACGGAAACAGTTCCTCAAATTCCTTCTGCCAGATCGTATCCTTTCCGAACTGATAGCCGGATGACGCCTGCCGCTCGGCATACAGCTTCACGAGATCCTGTGCAATATTTTTTACCGCATGGCGAACCCGTGTTTTCGTCTTATTCCATTCCTGACCGCCGATTTTATTCAGCTTCGGCACCTTTGCAGCTTCGCCGGACGCATACTTCTGCAGCGTATCAAGCTGGGTGGCCAGCACATAGAGGTTCGATCCGCCCGCATACTCGATTTTCATGTAATCACGCGTTACGCGGTCCATCTCAATTTTTTCGATACCGCGGTAAATACCAAGACCGTGGCTCTCGTGCACGACATAGTCACCGATCGAAAGATCCGCAAAATTTTGGATTTTCTGACCGGAATACTCCGATTTCTTCCGGTTTTTCTTCTTCTCTTTTCCAAAAATATCCGTCTCTGTAATCAGCACAAATTTCTGCATCGGATATTCAAAGCCTCTGCGGGCCGCGCCGTGGATCAGCATGACCTCGCCCGGTTTCAGAACACGCTCCGCATTCTCGCTGTAGAAGGCCGGAATCTCCTCATTCTGCAGGTCCTCTGCCAGATGCTGCGCCCTCGTCCGCGACGGACTCGCCAGTACAATACGGTAACCCGCTTTTTTCCAGGATTTCAGATCTTTTACCAGAAGCGGGAACTGATTGTTATACGAATTGACCGATTTCACCGTCACACTGAATTCGTCACGGATATTCCACTCGCCCTTCTGCGGCTCCATCAGCGATACGGCAACACAGCCGCGGCGGTTCAGTTTTGCCACAAGCTCCGCCGTACTGCACATCAGCTTCGCCTGTCCCGGCAGGAGGTATCCCTTTTCGAGACGGTGGCTCACGCTCTCCTGAAATTCTGCTTCCAGCGCATCGGCACACTCGATGATGCGGTTCGGCTCATCGAGGAAAATGCGGCTGTTCTCCGGCAGATACTCAAGAAACGAGACGGTCTCCGGATAAAAATAATGAAGATACTGCTCCGCTCCCTGCAGAATTTCGCCCTCGCCGATCTGATCGCAGATTTCCTCTGCCGCATGGCGGATACGCGCCGCTTCCTCCGTCATCATCTTGTCGCGGAACTTTGTGCTTTGCGCTTTTGCCTCTTTTTTAATCGCTTTCACACCGCGCGCAATCGTATTCTCTGTTAAAATCAGCTCCGATGCCGGATAGATTGTGATTTCCTCGAGGTTTTCAATCGACCGCTGGCTCTCCGCATCGAAGCTTCGGATGGAATCTATCTCATCGCCCCAGAGCTCAATCCGGATCGGGTTCTGTTCCGTCAGCGGATAAATATCGAGAATGCCGCCGCGGACGGAAAACTGGCCGGTCGACTCCACCTGAAAGGTACTCTCATAGCCGAGCCGCACCAGCTCTTTTCTTATTTTATCCAGATCGAGTTCGCTGTCATTGCGCAGATGGATGCAATGTTTTTCGAACACGCCAAGAGGCAGAAGAAAGTCCATACATCCCCCTACACTGGTGATGATGGTAACTTCCTTCCGCTCAAGAAGTGCCTGGATCACCTGAAGCCGCTGCCGGATCAGCAGATTTCCGTGAATGTCTGCCTGATAGAAAATCAGGTCCTTCGCCGGATAATACAGCGTCTCCGCATCGTACAGCCGGTAATCCTCATATAATTCTTTTGCTTTTAATTCATTTTCCGCGATCAGAAGCCGCACCGGGGCATCCTCGGAGAGACCTGCAATCATGTGGGCTTTCTGGCTTTCCAGACAGCCCGAGATCACCGTCACACCTGCGGTTCCTTTTTTCAGATCACGGAACAGCTCGTCAAAACGGGCAATTTCTTTGATCGGTTCTAATAACGCTTTCATTTTCCTTACTCTGCCGGGTTTGCAGATTTGCGGTTATACTCATTCATAGCTGCGTCCACATCCCCGTTCAGCATCTGCTCAATTGCTTTTGCCGCATGCTCGATCGCCAGATTTACAAGGGGACGTTCGTCTTTCGTAAACGGACTTAACACGTAGTCCGCCAGATCCCAGTTTTTCGGTTTCTCACCGACGCCGACCTTCACACGCATAAAATGGTCGGTGCCAAGATTGGCGATGATGTTTTTGATGCCATTGTGGCCGCCCGCGCTTCCTTTTTTGCGGATACGGATCTGTCCCGGCGCCAGGCTGATATCATCGTAAACCACGATCAGCTCGCTCTCCGGATCCACTTTGTAATAGTTCACCAGCTCCCGAACGGACTCGCCGCTCAGGTTCATATATGTCATCGGCTTTGCGACAATGACTTTCTGGCCTGCGATCATGCCCTTTCCGAACAGTGCCTTGTGGCCTGCACCGGAAGACGGGATCTGATATTCGTCGATCAGGTAATCGATGGTGTCGAATCCGACGTTGTGCTTCGTGCCCTCATACTGGCGCGTCGGATTTCCCAAACCTACTATAATAAACATACTTCCTCCTGCAATGCAGACAACAGAGAGCAGAAAAAACTTTCCCTGCCCTCTGTTGTCTGATGTATGATTGTTCCTTTTCTTTAGTTAAAATATACCAGTTCGCTCTCCGGTTTCTTGGCCGGTTTGATTTCTTTTGCATACAGAACCGGGCCTTCGCCATCGTAAACCTTCATATAGCCCCATTTTACCGTTGCAGTCACGTCAACCCAGGAACCCATTACGAGAGATTTGGCGCTTGCGCATTTGCAGACATAGCCGATAAAAGAAGTATCATCTGCACAGCAGGTCATTGCCATACGACCCGGAACAAAGAAATCGGCTCCGACATCCTGCTCTTTAATACCATACCGCGGAAATGAACAGTCTTGCCCTCGTAACGCTCCGGGTTGTCGCCCATATCGACATACCAGATTCCGTAATCGGCATCGTCGATCTCGATCACATCGGCATCGGTATCAAACGGCATCTGATCCTCAAAAATGTTGTCAATTTCGCCTTCTTCATTCTCAAACAGAACGTCGCATGCCTGATTGACTACTTTGATGCTGCGGCGGAATGCCGGAAGTGGATCTTCCGGACGACAGCGGTTGAACATAACCATATCCGCATTTTTTGCCATCTCCATGAAAACAGATTTCATATTCTGCATATAAATCTGGAAGCAGCTTGCATCGACCGTCACAATCTCCTGTACAATGCCCCAGCCGCGCGGCAGCTCCATTTCTTCCAGTTTTTTTACACTCCAGAGCGGATTGTATTCCAGAATAATACGTTCCGGGCGGTATTTGCGGTTCAGTTTTTTCAGGTAATCCAGGGTAAACTGCTCTGGTCCTTCTACGATTTCCAGGACGGTGTTGTGTTTGAGCAGTTCTTTTTCGTCGTACTCTACTTCACCTTCTTCGGTTGTGATCAGAAGGGTCGGTCCGTCGATCTGGAAATAGTCCTGTGCTACGGTAAAATTGATAAAAGAGGTTTTTCCACTCTCCAGAAATCCTGTTATGAGATAAATCGGAATTTCTACTTCGTCTTCTTCGTACATTTTGTACCTCCGTTGTCTTTGACGTACTCCCGGAATCTTTCTGCACTTGCTTTTGCGGCTGAGATTCCGGACGTGCCTTTTGCTTTGTCTCTAAATCAAGAAAAAAGCTGCCACATCGGATTTTGTTTCTGATGCGGCAGCTTCACTACAGTTCACAGGTACCCTGCGGACCGTAATTTTCGCAGCTACTTTGTATTTTTACAGTCCGAACAGCTCTGCCAGCTTATCTTCTGCTAATTTGGAACCGATGACACAGATTCTTCCGGTGAATTCCGGTGCTCCGTCACGTACTTCGTACTCTTCCGGAACCATATCGAAATAGATCCACTGTCCATCGGCGCCTGCTACCATACCTTTGGCCCGAAGAACCATACCATAAGCGGTATCCTCGGAAAGTTTCTTTAAGATGCCTTCAATCTGCTCTTTGGTGAAGGTCTTCACAGTCTCCTGACCCCAGCTTGTGAAAACTTCGTCTGCGTGATGATGGTGATGATGATCATGACCGCAGCCGCACTCGTCATCGTGGTGATGATGATGCTCATGGTCGTGATCATGGCCGCAACAGCACTCGTCATCATGGTCGTGATGATGATGCTCATGCTCCTCGTCGTGATCGATGGCCGCAGCAGCACTCGTCGTGGTCATGATGATGGTGATGATGCTCTTCCTCTTCTACCTGCGCAAGGTTGATGATGGCACCTTCCATCGTATCGAGTACTTTCTTACCACCCAGTACTTCAACCGGTGTGGTAATAATGTGTGCTTCCGGATTCAGTTCGCGGAGCATCTTTACTGCTGCCTCTACTTTTTCCGTATCGGCTTTATCGGTACGGCTCAGGATGATGGTTCCTGCGCTCTTTACCTGATTCTCGAAGAATTCGCCGAAGTTTCTGAGATACATTTTGCATTTCATAACGTCGACTACGGTTGTTGCGGAATTCAGGGCTACGCCTGCTTCTTTTTCTACACCGTCTACAGCTTGATGACGTCGGAGAGTTTACCTACGCCGGACGGCTCGATGATGATGCGGTCCGGGTGATATTTGGTGATAACATCTTTTAATGCTGCGCCGAAGTCTCCCACAAGAGAGCAGCAGATGCAGCCGGAGTTCATTTCACGGATTTCGATACCGGCATCTTTTAAGAAGCCTCCGTCGATTCCGATTTCACCGAATTCGTTCTCGATCAGGACAACCTGCTGGCCTTTCAGTGCGTCTCCGAGGAGTTTTTTGATCAGGGTTGTTTTTCCTGCGCCCAGGAAACCTGAAATAATGTCTATTCTTGTCATTGATTTAACCTCTTTATCTTGTTGATTCCGTTTATAGTTAGCTGCAAAAGGGCCGAAGTTTATCCTCCGCCCCACACTCACGCTTATTATAGCAACCATAGAACAAAAAATCAAGAGAATTTCCCTTGCTTTTTCTGCATTTCACCATTATAATATATTACATGTCTTTTCTACTTTAACGCGTTGAATGGGCAAATCATTTTACCTATGAATGGGGGATTTTTTTATGAGTGGAACGAAAGAAAAAAAAACTCAATCTGCCACAGTCACTGCTTTTGCTGCTGCTGATCATCGTATCCGTCGCAGTCTGTATCCGCCTGAAAACCGGCGGTCCTATGATCGGCCTGTTTGCAAGCTGGATTTTTATCTATCTGTTTTGTAAGATTTTCGGTATTTCTTACGCCAACATTGTTGCCGGCGCATACGATGCCATCCGTATGGTCGTCCCGACGCTCTGCCTTCTGATGGCCATCGGTGTCATGATCGGCACCTGGCTGCAGAGTGGCACCATTGCCACCATCATTTCCTGGGGCTTAAAAATGATTAACCCGTCCTGGCTGCTGCCTCTGACGCTGCTGTTCTGCTCCATTTTGAGTATTGTAACCGGTACTTCCTATGGTTCCGTCGGAAGCGCAGGTGTTGCCATGATGGCGATCGGAAACGCCATGGGTATCCATCCTGGCATGGTAGCCGGTGCTGTCATCTGCGGTGCCATGTTCGGTGACAAATTAAGTCCTCTTTCCGATACCACAAACCTTGCTCCGGCCGTTGCAGATGCCAAACTTGGCGATCATATCCGCTCGATGCTCTGGACCACCCTTCCAACGTATGTAATTACCTTAATTCTTTTTACTATTCTCGGTTTCCAGCAGACCAGCGGAAGCTATACCGAGGGAAGCATTACCGTTTACATCGATGCTTTAAACGGTGAATTCCAGCTCGGATGGATTACCATGATCCCTGCCATCCTGATTATTGTATTGCTCCTCTGCAAAGTAAATGCGATCTCTGCACTTGGTCTTTCCAGCTTCGCTGCCGGATTTGTTTCCTATTTTGTGCAGCACGATACTCTGCAGGGCATCATCCGCACAGCTTACAACGGTTACACAACCACAATCGAAGAACCGGTATTACAATCCATCTTAAACCGCGGCGGCATGGGAAGCATGCTCCAGTACGTAGCCATTATCTGCTTTGCTGTCGGCATGGGCGGCATGCTGGAAAAACTCGGTGTACTGGATCACATTCTTCAGGCGATTGTAAAGAGAATCAATAGCGATGGAAGTATGATCCTGGCAACGATGATTGTCGGTTACGTGACCAGCCTCATCAGCTGCTCCCAGCCGATGGCACACGTTCTGACCGGCCGTCTGATGGCACCTGTCTTTCAAGAGCGCAAGGTTGCACCGGAAATTCTTTCCCGCTGCCTCGAAGACTCCGGAACTATGGCTGGTCCTATGATTCCATGGCATGGCTACGGCGTATACATGGCCGGCACACTTGGTGTTGCATGGTCGGCATTTTTCCCGTACTTATTCCTGCTTTACCTGACCCCGGTTTTCAGTATTTTCTACGGATTTACCGGAATTTCCATTAAGCATCTTCCGGAAACCCAAAACAATGAATCAAAAGAAGAGAAATAAGGCAAAAGCAGAAATCGTAACAGAAAAATCATAAACAGAAACAAAAAAAGAAAAGGAAAAGAGAAAGAATGCAGACAAAACTTGTTCTTCTCGGAACCGGCACACCAAATGCGTGTCCGAATGCCAACGGACCTTCCTCCGCTGTCGTGGTCGGTGACCGTGCTTATCTGGTAGATTTTGGCCCTGGCGTTGTCCGCCAGGCCTCAGCCGCCTATTTTAACGGCGTGGATGCCCTGCGGCCGGATCTTCTGACCGTTGCCTTCTGTACGCACCTTCACACAGACCATACCGCCGGATACCCGGATCTGATTTTTACTCCGTGGGTGCTGGAGCGCCCGGTTCCATTGAAAGTTTTCGGGCCAAAGGGCTTACAGCACATGACCGATCATATCTTACAGGCCTATGAAACCGACATTGATTTCCGAATTCACGGTTTCGAAAAAGCAAACGAATCCGGCTACCGCGTTGAGGTAACAGAAATTGAATCCGGCATTGTCTACCGGGATGACCTGGTTACGGTGGAGGCTTTTCCGGTCAGCCACGGAACACTGGAATGCTACGGCTATAAATTCACCACACCGGACCGCACAATCGTCATCACCGGCGATACCGCTCCGCTGGATCTCGTGGCAGAAAAATCGAAAGGCTGTGATATCCTGCTGCACGAAGTGGAATACGCCGCCGGAATCTCCTGCCGCGAACCAAAATGGCAGAAATACCACCGGGAAGTGCATACGTTAAGCACGGATCTTGCCGGTGTTGCAAAAAAGGCAAATCCGAAACTGCTCGTTACGTATCACCGGATTTACCATATGAATGTACAGGATAACCACAAAAACCTTGCCGCCGAGATGGCATGGCGCGATGCCGCGATTCTGGATGAAATCCGGGATGCAGGGTATGACGGATATGTCGTGAACGGAAAAGACCTGGATGTATTTTAAAATACGGGGCAGCGTACCAATCTGGTTTACGAATTGGTACGCTGCCCCGTTCGTTTTGGGATGAGCCCGGAGACGCTTTCTATTTTCATTTACCCGACTGGCAGATTCTACCATACTCTGCGTTATTTCAGAACTGTTTTTTCTTTGACATTAACCTCCTCAGAACGTATAATCATAGTATTACAACTCTGGCAAAACAGCAGGATTTTCTGCTGTTTGTCGTTACAGGAACCTGATCCGCAGACGGCTTGCACAGTCTGCCTTTCGTTTGCGTTCCAGAAAGGATGTTTTATATGGCAGCTACTACTGCGAAACCCGTAAAAAGCGCCGGTAAAATTCCCGGCAGTACCTTGAAAATCATTGCGATGGTCTGTATGCTGATCGACCACACTGCAGCTGTACTTTTCGACCGAATCCTGATTTCCCGTGGTCTTCTGGATGCGGTGAACGCTTCGGACGGAGGCGCATCATTTCTCTCCACAGGAAACACAGCTGTGATTTATTACGCGGACATGATTATGCGTGCCATCGGACGAATCAGTTTTCCAATTTTCTGTTTTCTGTTAATTGAGGGATTTCTACATACACATGATGTGAAAAAGTATGCTCTGAATCTTGGTATTTTCGCACTGGTTTCAGAAGTTCCGTTTGACCTTGCATTTGCGGGAAAACCGTTTTATCTGAATTATCAGAATGTATTTTTCACTCTGTTTATCGGCCTTGTGATGATGATTTTCCTGCAGAAGATTGATGAAAAAACGCATCAGGACGGTACAAACTGGCGGGGAGCCAACTGGAAAGTTTCCATTGGAAAACTGCTGGTGATCGTAGCGGCATGCACTGTTGCTACACTGCTGAAAACCGATTACAGTGCGATGGGAATTCTGACGATTGTTCTGATGTATACCTGCGTAACAATAAGATGTATTGTATTGGAATTGGCTGCGCCGTACTTACGCTGCTGAGCCTGAATGAAATCACCTGTTTTCTGGCGATGATCCCGGTGCATTTTTATAACGGAAAACGAGGATTGAATCTGAAGTATCCGTTTTATGCGTTTTATCCGGTGCATCTGCTGGTGCTGTTTGCGATTGCGGCGGTACTGGGGATGGCGGGGGTTGCGGTTGTTTAAAAAACGGACACCCGGAAGTGCACCTGCGCCGCCTGGGACTGTGCCCTGGGGCACAGTCCCAGACGACACAGACGCACTTCCGGGCT
>ENA-OQCQ01000066-OQCQ01000066.1-human-gut-metagenome-genome-assembly--contig:-NODE-66-length-12176-cov-2.385011_pt1 | contig 12176 bp, 16 predicted proteins | sample MGYA00242761_ERZ504585 | MGnify/ENA primary metagenome ERZ504585 (study PRJEB26092, sample SAMD00036343) | human gut metagenome | host: Homo sapiens | study: EMG produced TPA metagenomics assembly of... | reverse complement strand
TGGTATCATATCTAACATTACTGCTTGACTATATAGCTGTGTTGCACTATAATATAATCAACACTACGGTAGGAACACATAAGAAGGAGGCGGAAAATGGAAGTTGAACTGATTAAGGCAAATGATCCATTTGACGGTTCTGCCAGAAGAAAGATTGAACGATTAAGAGTTGCGGCTTATTGTCGGGTAAGTACAGATGATGAAGATCAGATAAAGAGTTATAATTCAATGGTTACGCATTATACAGAGTTGATCCAGAGCAATAAAGAATGGATATTTTCAGGGATTATATGCTGATTAGAGCGATAACCGGTACAAAGGTAGATAAACGTGATGAGTTCAAAGACTGATTCAGGATTGTATGGATGGAAAGATTGATTTGGTTATTGCGAAAAGTCTCCCACGTTTTGCAAGAAATACCTTAGATACATTGAAATATGTCCGTATGTTAAAAGAGAGAAATATTGCTGTCTATTTTGAAGTAGAGAAGATTAATACGCTAAAAGATGGTGAGTTCCTTATGACTATTTTGAGTTCTGTTGCACAGCAGGAAGTAGAAAATACTTCTGCTTATGTGAAAAAGGGCTTGAAGATGAAAATGAAGCGTGGAGAGCTGGTGGGCTTTCAAGGATGCTTGGGATATGATTATGATGTGGAAACAAAATCTATCTCTATCAATGAAGAAGGTGCTGAAGTTGTTCGGTATATTTTTGACAGATATGTATCGGGGGCAGGCAGCACTATGATTGCCAGAGAACTGAACGAGCAAGGACATCTGACAATTAGAGGAAATCCCTGGACTTCATCAAGTGTTATGGGAATTATTAATAATGAGAAATACAAGGGAGATATTTTACTGGGAAAAACCTTTACAGTTGATCCGATTTCTAAAAGGCGTTTGGAAAATCTTGGAGAAGAAGATCGGTATTATATACATGATCATCACGAGCCGATTATTACAGCGGAACAATTTGAACGGGCGCAGGAGATGAGAAGACGTAGAAACGGAAATCGGAAATGTGGAGTCACTCCTGGAAAACGTGAAAAATTCAGTCGGCAGTTTGCGTTTAGCTGTATGGTAGAATGCGGATTCTGTGGCTCTAATCTTTCTCGTAGGCGATGGCACAGTAGCTCTAAGTATAAAAAGACGATATGGCAGTGCGTTAAATCAACAAAAGAAGGAAAGAGATTTTGTCCGGATAGCAAAGGCATTCCAGAGCAGGTCATAGAAGAAGCATTTATTGAGTCTTATAGGATGTTGTGTAATGATAATAAAGATGTTCTGGAAGAATTTTTGAAGCGAACAGAGAAAGCACTTGGAGAAAATTCGATTGAAGATCAGTTACATAAGCTGAAGAAAAGCATTGACAAGGTTTCTTTAAAGAGAAAAAAACTACTTGATAATTATCTGAAAGGCATTATTGAACAGGATATTTATGAGGAAACGGATGTAGAACTAAAAACTGAACTGACAAATACAAGAGCAAAGCTGGAATATCTGCAGCAACAGTCGGATGAAAAGAGTTCATTGCAAAGGAGGCTTTCAGATTTCAAAAAAGCACTATCGCATAATGAGGTGCTAGAAGAATTTGACAGAGGAATATTTGAGAGTATAGTTGAAAAAGTTATAGTCGGTGGCTATGATGAAGATGGAAATAAGGATCCCTATAAAGTTACTTTCATATATAAAACAGGATTTAAGAATGAAATTGGAAACGCAAAAGAAAGATTCGGGAAGTCATCAGGTATTGGAGGCAAAGTGAAAAAAATGTGTTCCGATATAAGTGACGAGGTAAAGGGTGTGTGTTCCGATGTTAGTCTCAACACATGTCGAGACGGTTGTTCTTTTGTCCCAACAAAAACCAGATGACACGATAGAGATCGACTTAGACTTAGATGAGCTGGATGCAACCAGTGCAGAGACGAAAGCGACCTATCAGGAAATCAAAGATTATGTGCTGAAAGAATTTGGCTTGAAGGTTTCAAATTTATATATTTCTCAAATCAAAAGGAAATGTGGAATTGAAGTAGGAGAGAACTATAATCTGCCAAAGACAGAAAATCCAAAAGTGCCACAGTGTCCGAAAGAGAAAGAAGATGCTATCAAGGCTGCCCTGAAATATTTTGCGATGATTTAAGGATATCGCTGATTTCAAGGAGGAATAACACATGAAAAGCACATTTGAAAAAATGGGTGGAACCTACACACTGGGAGCAGACGGAATATACTATCCGAATCTTGTCAGTACAGATGAAGAACCGCATTATGGAAAATATGGAATAATGCGGAAAACGTATCTGAAAGAGCATCGTCCGGCAATGTATTCACTGTATATGTTGGAAGACAGACTGGTGGAACATCTGAATCTTGTGGATGATGAAGCGCAGGAGAGAATGGAAGTTCTGGTGCATCAGATGATGGAGAGGCAGGGCATTACGGAAGAAATGAAAGCTCGTGACCAGATGGAATGGGTTAGGGCGGTAAATGGTATTCGTAATATGGCAGAAGAGATTGTGTTAAAAGAATTGATTTACAGGTAAATAAAGAGCTGAACAGGTAGGAAGAAAACTCCTATTTGTTCAGCTTCTGCATTTGTAAGGGTTCAAAGAAGAATCAAATTACAATTCCATATCAGGTGACCATTTCTAAGTTCCGGAAGGTTGTTTTTTTCTGCCATGGTTATAAGTTACACAGATTTAATTACTTCATAGTATGGCTTAAAAAATATCCGAATATAACTTCACAGAAATAATTATAATGGGGAGATTATTTGATATATTTGTGCTAATATTCTGCAATTCTACTGCTAGTCGATTGATTTATGCGTACTCCCATTATAATATGTGTGCAGGAGGTGGATGTATGTATCAAATTAGTAATGAAAAATTCGGTTTATTTGTAACCGAATTAAGAAAGAAAAAGAATTTAACTCAAAAGGATTTGGCTGAAAAATTATATGTATCAGATAAAACGGTCAGCAAATGGGAACGTGGTCTTAGTATGCCTAATGTCGTATTACTCATACCAATAGCTGATATATTAGATGTTACCGTTACAGAATTGTTACGTGGAGAAAAAATAGATACACAGAAAAATATTGATACAAAAGAAGTCGAGGAATTGGTAGTAGGCTCTCTCGATATGGCTGTTAGGAATTCTATTCATCAGCATAGAAAAAACTGGATATTAGCATATTTGCTATGCTTTTTAATATCTATTACAGAAATTATTATGTTAGTCGTATCTGGGAATTCAATAGCTGAGATGAAAGATGATATATTGCTGGTTACAGGGTTAATGCTTTTATTTGGTGCATGGTTTTGTTTCTTTGCCAAAGACATATTACCAACATATTATGATGCAAACAAGATAAATTATGTTTCACAAGGAATTTTTAGAATACATCTAGTTGGTTTATCCTTTAACAACGGAAATTGGATGTACATCTGTACAACTTTAAAAATTTGGACACTTGCAACGGTTGTTCTATATCCTCTTGCAGGTATTATAATAATCAATTGTCTCAATATAGCTTTATGGGATATTTTAAGTAAAATTTTCTTAATTATGATATTAGGTGGTATGGTAGTTTCGATTTACATTATCGGGAAAAATACGAATAATTAAATTACCTGTTATCGTTGTGGATATTACTAATTTACAACATTCTTCATGGGAAATAAGAAATGATGCAGAAGAGATTGTGTTAAGCGAATTAGCATACATTTAGAACGTGGAAAGCTCCTTCGGGAGCTTTTTTCTGGTTTTTGCTGGGTATCAAGAAAGTATATAGAAAATGCATTAATCATATGGTATGATTTGAACAGAAGATAGAATCTTAGGAAGCAAGAAGATTTTTGAGGAATGTAACTTAGAAGTTATAGAATTAAGTTAATCGTGCCATATGGCTTGATTATAAACGCAAAGATAAAAACGCAACGTACATCTTTGATGTGCCAGAGCCGGTAGGTAGCCCGGCCGTCCTATATAAATAGGGTAAGTAACCTGCCCCTCCGGGTTGTCCATTCTTTGTTCAATCAATTTTAGGAGGGATTCTTATGGACAAAGTAAATGGAAAGCTGACAGTATTTTTTGAAGAGCCGTTTTGGGTGGGAATCTTTGAACGCATCGAAGATGGTAAACTATCTGTGGCAAAGGTAACATTTGGTGCAGAGCCAAAAGATTATGAAGTACAGGAATATATTCAAAAGTGCTATTTCAGTTTGAAATTCAGTTCGGTTGTTGAAACTGTTGTAAAGGATATCAAAAGAAATCCGAAACGGATGCAGCGGGAAGCAAAGAAGCAGATGCTGGAAATAGGCATTGGTACAAAATCGCAACAGGCGTTGAAATTACAGCAGGAACAGAACAAACAGGAGCATAAAGAGAGAAGCCGCAAGAAAAAAGAGGTGGAAGAACAGCGAATGTTTGAACTGAAACAGCGAAAGAAAAGAGAAAAGCATAAGGGACATTAAAGTCCCTTGGCCTTTTACTCAAATCGAAAAGTGTTGAATAAAGCTTTCGGGAGGTGTTTCTATGAAGAAAAAAGTACTTGCAATTATGTTAGTCGCCATGTCAATCATGTTGATTTCAGCGTGCGGAAAAAAAGAAAAATTGTACGAAATTCCTGATTTATCGCAGTATAAGACAGATTATGTAGGAGATTCTTCAAATGTTATAAATATTGTAAGCGGTCAAGAGTATCCAGAGGGATACTCATATGACAGTATAGAGATACAGTCTGAAACAGAGCCTTATGGATTAACAGTTTTTCTAAAAGATGAGCCGTCGGCAGTCAAACTTGAAGATCAATTGCAGGTTAATGCAGATATGACATTTGACTTGATTGGTAATTTGGGAACAATTGATTATAAAACAGCAGATAGCAAAGAAATTATTGCATCATATGAACGGTGATATATTTTTAGTCAACTTTTAGACAATTTGAAGAACGGAATATAAAAAGGCGTATGGAAGTTTTAAATCCATACGCTTTTTTGAAAAAAACTCATTTTTGAACAAGAGATTTGTAAGAACATATTATCTATTCAAAGACGGTTACAATTCCATATCATGTGATTTTTTCTTAGATTGAGCAGCTGATTTCGCCGTATTTCCCGTTTCCTCTGATATTTCAGTTCCCATGCACGATGGGAGAAGACATCAGGATCTTCCACATTGAGATAATCCACCTCATTGGCTGCAATATCACGACGGTGATAGTCATAATATTTACCGAAAGTACCTTTAAGCTGTTCGATCAGCTTATCCCGAAAATCAGGACGTATCTGGATTCTGGTGTCCAGCAATTCTGTGTATTGTTCTGGATCAGGACGAAATTTTTCTTCCCGGAAAGCAACGGCGTCTTTTTCAAGCTGTTTTTTAAGGGAAATGTCCTGAGAATCAAGAATATCAAGATTGTTATTCATCTGGTCATATTTCTTGGATAGATTCATCATATCTTTATCAGTAGAGCATTGTGCCTGGAAGATTAGCTGCTCTTTCCTTGATTTCAGTTCTTCAATTTCTTCGGTAACAGTTGTAAGCTGCTGATTCAATTTTATATGCTGGATGGGATTCAAAATACTGGTTTTCTCTTTTTCTACATTCAGCTCTTTCCGTTCTGTAACTTTAGCTTTGAGTTTCTTTTTTAACGGTGTTGTATTTTATTCAGTATTGGATTAAAATGATTCATCCAATCATGAATTACTTCTTTTTGCATCTCATTATGAAGTAAATGATATTGTGTAAAGATCATATGATTTCGGATAGTTTCCATTGTTTCTGCAATTACAGGAATAGAATTTTTGACAGCTTGAGCCAGTTTCTCTACCTGAGCTTTTAATTCCCGGAGCATTTGGTTATCTGCACGAATCTGGCGGTTGATTTCACAGCGGTCAGCTATCATTCCTTTCTTTTCCATGTTTTGAGCAATATAGCCTCGTGGATGGTCGGCTGTTCGGTGATTCCCTGATCTGCAAAGCTGCGGTGATCAATGGATGCATTTATCTGATTGTGGGCAAGCATTTCATTTACAGTATCTGCCCAGTTTGCTCTCCAGATACAGAGTTGCTCATCACTGTTCCATTGTTCAGAAATGGGATTCTGTCTGCCATAGCGGCTGCTTTTTGGATGCTTGTCGATGCGGTCATAGCCTTTTTCCTGTGCGACAGATGCGGTCATATAAACTTTCTTTTTCCCAACTTTATATCTGTATTGCTTTTCCCAGCCATCTTTTTGAGCAGCTTTGAATTCAGTAGCTGTAAATCCTTTTTTCTTCTCCATTTTTTTTATGCAGAGATATTCTTTTTTCTGTTTTATACTGCCATGTTCCGTTTTTCGTTCAGTGGACGGACGGTAAGCAGAATGTGTGCATGAGGATTGTGTCCATCCGTATCGTGAATAGCAAAGTCAGCGCACATGCCCATATCTACAAAGTTCTTTTGAATAAAATCTTTTAGAAGAGAAATATTACTGTCCTTATCTAATTCAACGGGAAGTGCGACAACAAATTCCCTTGCCAGTCGGCTGTCTTTTGTTTTTTCTGCAGCTTCCACAGCATTCCAGAGTTGTTCACGGTCTTTCCATTCTGGTGAAGCCATCGGTGGAAGCAATACTTCCTGATAAATGAGTCCATGCTTTCTGGTGTAATCATGCTGGATGCCATCGTAATCATTGTACATCCGGCTGCAGCTCATATAAGCAGAAGCTGCGACAGCGGAACGTCCGGAACCACGGCTGACAACTTTGGCTTGCATATGATAAATTGCCATATCTGGCACCTCCTTTCGATGTTGCCTGCAACAGCGGAAAAGCCCTCGGCAGACGCACGAGCCCCGTAGGGGATACCACCGCCCGATTTATCGGGTGGTGAGTAAGTGCGCCCTTCGGGAGTAGAACTTGTGCGTTTACATTCCTCGTAGCCGGATTATCAGCTCCCGTTTCAGGGAATCTAAATCCATTTCTTTAATATGGGGAACAATACTTTCCAGAATTGCTCCTTCCTGGACTAACCTGTGTGTTCTGGCATCACGTTCTTTTTTGCGATTTCTTGCTTCGGCTTCTTCTTGGCGGTGTCTTGCCTGTAAAAGTGCTTTTTCTTCCGGTGTCATGATTTTTTTATCTGCCATATCTGGCACCTCCTTTTTATGCCCGTATCCGGGCAGTATTGGTTTTAAAATCTTATGGTTTGGTACTATAGTTTCGGATAACTGACAGTGGCATGTTTCTGGTGATAAATAAGGAAAGAAAGTAGTACCACTGTCAGTGAAGAATAATTATCGTGTTATGCTTCTTTTGGCTTCAGTTTCTGGTTCGGAGCATGATTGTTTAACAGAATTCTTTTTTGCCTGTTTTAAATTAGCTGTTGCATTGTCCTGACGAATATTCCGGTTATTGATACGGACAGGAATACATCTCTCCAGAATACGGTCATAAATTCGTTTGTGTGCGATATCAGCGGCGTTATTCAGCTCTGATAAAGTGAGATTGGTCGTTATGATCAGGGGCTTTTTACTGCGGTAACGACTGTCGATCACATTGAATACCTGTTCCAGTGCAAAGTCAGAGTTCCGCTCAATTCCGAGATCATCAATAATCAGAAGACTGTAGCGGTTTAAGCTGTTGATGAACTGGTTTCTGTCTTCAAAATGCATTCCGGTAAGGGTATTTAGAATTCGGGAAAAGTTGGTCATCAGTACAGGAACGCCTTTTTCCAGAAGGGCATTGGCAATGCAGCCTGCAAAAAAAGATTTTCCAGTACCGACATCACCCCAGATGAGAAGTCCGGAAGCATTTGCTCTCATCTCTTCCCAGTTGCTTACATAATTGTGTGCCAGTTTTATTTCCGGATTGATGCCGTTATCCCTGGCAAAAGTGTAGTCATAGAGTGCTTTGTCCTGTAAGCCGCTGGTTTTAAGATGCTCTATTTCCATTTGTTTTTCATGAAGTTTTCTCTGGGCTTCTTCCTGCTCAAAGATTTCCTGCTGGCATTTACAGCGGATGGAAGGAATAAGAACCTTTCCCTGTAATTCATGCCTGCATTGCCTTGGCGTATTGCATTTGGAACAGTAGATCAGGTGGTCTGTTTCGTTAAAATATTCATCAGACTGAAGCTCTCTGTTTGGGGTTATAGCTGTTGGTTTTTCTATAAATTTTGTCATAATGTTTCGTATTCCTCACTTTCGTAATTTCGTTGTCGGGAAGCAGGATGATCCTGTCTTGCCCAACTGATGATGGTAGCTGCGTGGTTCTGATATTGCTTTCCGGTAGAAGCCATATAACCGGATAAGCGTTCAATATAATCCTTCCAGTCAGGGATTGTCTGCCGGATATCTTCAAGCTCTTTTTCTGACAGAAAAACATTTTGAAATTTTCCATAGGGTGAGAGTGGCTCCTTACTCCCTCTTATTGCTAAATTGTTCTTTTTTATCTCTTTCTTATTACCAGACAGTTTTCTGTCTGTATCAGGGAAAGAATCCTGTCTGTCAATAGGACAGTTTTTTGTCTGTCTTAGGGAAAGAAATCTGTCTGTATAGTGGATGGTTTCTTTTGGGAGTTTTACATAAATCCGATTGGGCTGTCCGGGACCCTGCCGTTTTCGGAAGATAAGCTCCTGTTTTTCCAGTACTGCCAGAGCAGTTTTAACCGTCATCTGGCTTTTGTGGAGAACTTCTGCCAGTGCTTCAATCGTAAAGTAAATGAACACATGACCGTCTGTATCTGACCACCCCTCATTTTTCTGGGAAAGCCTTGCCCGGTCGAGCAGGATAATATAAAGCATTTTGGCAGTTTCGTTTATTTCCATGTCCAGAAGGAAACGGGGAAACATCATATAAGATGGCAGGTTGGTGTCTGCTGTCAGAAAGTCAGTCATGTGTTCACCTCCAATCAAAAGGGTTTATTTCCCAAGAAAATCCCAGTCTACATCACTATCTGGCTGTGAATTTTCAGGTGCTGGAAAGGATGCCCTGATTTGGGGCTCCCTTTGCGCCATGCCTGCAGTCAGTCCGGAAAGAAAAAGTGGCAATGCCTGTTTCAGACTGTTTTCCACTGCATCTACAATCTGTTTCACAAAAAGTTCTTCCCGTTCTCTTGTTTCCAGATAAGGATCAGCCTGTGTGCGGTAGTAGCGGTCAAAATAATCTACCAGTGCAAGAGAGATTACCTGACTGTAAGATTTAAAATCCTGCCTGTCCATCGTCTGTAAATATTCCCAGGCTCTCCGTTGCTGTTCTTTGTCCAGATTAAAGCGCAGGTTTGTGTTGCGGATATTGTTCTGCATGGTTTATCCCCTCCTTTTTTCGTATTGATTGATTCAGCAGGTCGTACCGGTGTGGTACTGCTCTGCTGTGGGATAAGCATACGAAAATCGGAGGAAAAAGGCATTGAGGGGAAATTGAGCTGGAATTGAGAAAAAATAAACTTTTTACTATAAATGAGCAAATATCGAATTTTGCACAAACTTATCCCACAAACTTAAAAGCTTCTTCGAATGAGGCGCTGCTTTTTATGAGGCGGTACAGGTTTGCAAACTGTTCCTGCTTTAGCTGCTGCTTCAAGGATGCGTATCCCTCTTCGAATGTGCAGTAGTTTCCAGAATGCATACAGCACAAATAGTGGACCAACGACATGATCAGCCAATACCTTTGGATTCCCTGACGGGATCGGATTTGATAACTATCCAGCGCAAGTTTACTTTTGCTCTGCCGGAAAAATAATTCAATCGGCCACCGTTTCGTATAGGTGTCCAGGATCTCCTGCGTGGATAACTCTGCATTTGTAGAGAGAAATACACGCAATGCTTTGGGATTCCCAAATCCATCCTTCGGATAGCTGAGGATCACCGCTGCATTTGGAATGCCATTCAACTCCCCTTCATAGCGGTATACATAGAATTCACGGCTGCCAACGGTCACGAGGCTGACATCCGGGTCTGTTTTCCGCAAATGAAGGGCAAATGCACTGGCTTTTTGACGGATCCCGCATGGATAAAGGATTCGGTTGGTCTTTAATGCCCCAACCGTATAGAATCCTTTCCGAATAAAACGGTCCATCACTTTTGCAGTAGTATACCAGCTGTCACAAAGAAAGTAGGAAATGACCGGCGCAGCGGGAAGTTCTTCCGCGATCTCCTGTACAATCTGGATCTTTGATCTTGATTTATCGTACAGGATGACTGCATAATTCAGGGTAATCCCGTTGCAGGAAAGCATAACGGAGACAACCTGATGCCCATAATCCTGACAGCCTTTTAAATGTGATTGATGAAAATACGCAGCTTCGATTGGATGAACCGCCTGTGACGAAGGCCGGGTATGTGAAGCAATCGTATCATCCACAATACAGTAAATCGGTTGTCCGGAACGCTGTGCTTCCCTATAAATGGCTTGGAGGATGCTGCTTTTTAAAACATCCTGCAATGCATCGTCCTTCCATTTTCCGTGATTCAGGAAATAAGCGGTCGTTGTCCTGTGGCAATGGCTGACTTCTTGGAAATCAACTGTTTTTCCCCGGTATCCCCGGAGAAAAACAGACAGGATGATGGTCAATAAGTGGTTCAGATACACATCGGATAAAAATAATCCGAGATTTAATGCTTTCAGGTAATTGTAAATATGTTTGGAATGATGTATACTGTTTGCAACGGACACCCCCTTGTTTGAGTGAGTATGTTGTTTGTTGGTACTTCAATTATACATCCTTCTACAGAGGGTGTCTTTCTTTTGTGCAATATTTTGGATTTGCTCATTTATAGTTTTTAAAATTAATTTGTCTTTTCGGTAAAAACAGATAATGCCGCCATACCATGGAAATCCCGCTTCGATCGTGGCTTTCACATCTCCATTGGTAATTGTGGCAAAATCTTCGTTTCCCTCTATGATACAGTTGTCTTCCGTCGCAGGCGGAAGTAAGGTCCAGTTTTCATCCGAGATACAGGCATTTCTGGTCGCTCTGGTTCGCAGACAGTTCCTGCCGTATGCTTCAATGACTACCAGTTCGTCTCTTCTCTGAAAGATCAATCGATTCTGTTCTAACACTATTTTTCCCATGCATACACCTCTCTTGAAATTCATCTTATTTGTAACAGCATTGGATTTCTGTTAATTTATTATAGCAATGATGACTTTTGATGGCTTGATTTTTCTTGATAAAAACTAACACAATCTTGATGTGTTAAAAAATTCGTGATATGGTTTTTGTAATATGAATTCCGGGGAGAAGATTTTATGAATTCTTATACCAATGACTCTTTTTATGAAAATATGTCACATCAGACAGAAGCGGCTCCGTATTCGGTTCACTATACCGAGGCGGCCGTGGATCATGAACCGGTGTTATATCTCCATTGGCATCATGAAATGGAGTTTTTAGTGCTGGTACAGGGAGAAATCACCGTTCATATGGAAGATCGATCGTATGTCCTGCAGGCGGGAGATGGGATTTTTATTCCGCCTGGCTGCTTCATTACGCCAATAGTCGGTCAGAATCCCGCCGGCGTTTTATGCTTTTGTTTTATCGCCGATGTTCTTGTTCCCAGAGTCTGAAACGTACAGTTATAACACCTATGTACTGCCGGTGCTGCATAATAATCTGGCTTTCGCGACGGTTTTGACGGAGGGGATTGACTGGCAGAAAGAGATTCTTACATATTTAAACCAGATCATTCAAAACCAGGAGGCAGGAGAACTCTATATGAGGGGAACCTCTTTATTGATATGGGATAAGCTTTTTCATCACCACATATCCAAAATCGGAGGAAAGAAAGCATTTTATGTAAATGCCGATCAGTTATCGGATTCCCTTGTTTATATACACAAAAAACTATCATCAGAATATCACTTTGGAAGAATTGGCAGAATATGCCCATTTGAGTGAAGGGCAGTTCTGTCGTTCCTTTAAGGAATTAACAGGAATGACACCGTTTCGTTATTTGATACGATATCGTATCCTGCAAAGCTGCAATCAATTGCTTTTGACAGACAAAAAAGTAACAGAAATCGCTCTTTCCTGTGGATTCAACAATATCAGTTACTACAACCGGGCATTTTTTAAGATCATGAGGATGACGCCCACAGAATATCGCAAAACGACAGAAAAAAATAGTACTTTCATCATTTAAGAACATTCAGCAACAAATGGGAGCAGGTTAGCAAGTGATAAGAAGAAAAAAAAG
>ENA-OQCQ01000065-OQCQ01000065.1-human-gut-metagenome-genome-assembly--contig:-NODE-65-length-12326-cov-1.336831_pt1 | contig 12326 bp, 8 predicted proteins | sample MGYA00242761_ERZ504585 | MGnify/ENA primary metagenome ERZ504585 (study PRJEB26092, sample SAMD00036343) | human gut metagenome | host: Homo sapiens | study: EMG produced TPA metagenomics assembly of the... | reverse complement strand
GGAAACGCAGATATGGTAGCTGCATTGCAGTGGGTACATGACAATATCGCGGCATTCGGCGGAGACCCGGAGAATGTTACGATTTTCGGTCAGTCCGGCGGCGGTATGAAGGTGGCAACGCTGATGAATACGCCGGCAGCAGACGGCCTGTTCCAGAAGGGTATCATCGAGAGCGGTGTTTATGAGGCAAAGGTTTATCAGAAAGAGGACGGAGACGGCACCGCGATTGTGAAGGCTCTGTTAAAAGAACTGAATCTGGACGAATCCGAGGTGGAGAAGCTTGAGACGATCCCGTATTATGAGCTGTCAAATGCGTACAATAAAGTTGAGGCAGAGGTTGCTGCGAAAGGCTGCTATATCGGACAGGGACCGATGGAGAACGGCTGGTTCCGCGGAAATCCGATCAAGTGCGGATTTACGGATCACGCCAAAACGATTCCTGTGCTGGCAGGAACCAACATCGGTGAGTTTGATTTTGGACCGGTTGTGCCGGGAAAACATGAGATGAACCGTGAGGAACAGATTGCGTTCCTGACGAGAAAATATGGTGATGCAACGCCGGAACTGATTTCTCTTTTTGAAAAAGCATATCCGGACAAAACAATTGCCGACCTGTGGTCTGTGGATACGTTCTTCCGTCCGGCAACGATCGAATTCATTCGTCAGAAATCGGAGTTTACAGAAGCGCCGACCTATTCCTATCAGTTTACCTATGAATTCCCGATCGATGGCGGAAAAGCCGCATGGCATTGTGCGAGATTCCGTTCGTATTCCATAACATCGACCGCATCGCCGTATGCAATGTCCCGGGCGAAACAGACCGTCTGCAGGAGCGTATGGCCACCGCCTGGATCAACTTTGCCCGCTACGGAAGCCCGGAAACCCCATCCCTCCCGAACTGGCCGGCATGCACCCCAGGGGATGAAGCAACCATGATTTTCGACAGAACCTGTGAAATTCGCCGCAACTTCGATCACGAGCTGGTGAAAAAATTGGTGGAAACCGAGTATAACCCGATGACACCGGTTGTGGAAGACGAGGAAGAGGACGCGTTCTTTATTCATTAATTAATTGACTCATAGCAATCCCAGAAAAAACAGCCAGAATGTTTTGCCTCAGTTAAAAACATTCTGGCATTTTTCAACTTATGCTAAATTGAACTTAAGGCAAGAATATCGTATGATAGAGGTAGAAAGAGAAAGGCGCAGGTGGAATATGGGAGTTTATCTGAATCCGGGAAATGAAAAATTTGCAAAAGCGGTTCAGTCCGAAATTTATGTGGATAAAACAGGGCTGATCGAGTATACCAATCAGGTGATTAATACTGTGCAGAGATATGTCTGTGTCAGCCGTCCGCGGCGCTTTGGAAAATCTATGACGGCGGATATGCTGACGGCTTATTATGGGAAGGAATGCGATTCCAGAGAACTTTTTTCTGGATTGAAAATTTCTCAAAATGCTGTATTTGCACAGCACTTAAATCAATATCCTACGATTTTTTTGAATATGCAGGAATTTCTGAGCCGGAGCAAGGAAATTGGCCAGGTGATTGACCGTGTTCGAAGAATGCTGCTGCGGGAACTGAAAAACAGTTATCCGGACGTGGACTACTTTGACGATACGGATCTGGTAGAATCGCTGCAGGATATTTATGCGGCAACAAAACAGTCGTTTGTCATTATCATTGATGAATGGGACTGTGTTTTCCGGGAATATCAGCAGGATAAAAAAAGCACAGGAAGAGTATCTTGATTTCCTGCGGGATTTTCTGAAAGATAAGGTTTACGTAGCACTTGCCTATCTGACGGGTATTCTGCCGATCAAAAAATATGGAACCCATTCTGCACTGAATATGTTTGATGAATTTACAATGCTTGATCCAGGGCCGCTCGCAGAATATGTAGGATTTACGGAGCAGGAAGTAGAAGAACTCTGCGGCCGGTATCAGATGGATCTGGCAGAAATTAAAAACTGGTATGACGGCTATTCGTTCCCGGGAGAAAGTTCGGTTTACAGCCCGCGTTCGGTTGTCAATGCCATGCGATTCCGGAAAATCGGCAATTACTGGAATCAGACAGAAACATTTGAAGCACTACAGTGGTATATTGATCTGAATTTTGACGGCCTGCGGGATGACGTACTGCAGATGATGGCAGGGAAAAAGATTCCGGTGAACACGGGCAGTTTTACGAATGATATGACAACTTTCCGGACAGAGGATGATGTGCTGACACTGCTGATTCATCTTGGATATCTTGGTTATGAGGAACAGAATAAATATGTTTTTATTCCGAATGCCGAGGTACAGTCAGAATATGCCAGTGCGGTAACCGTTTCCCAATGGGGAGATATTTCAAAGGCACTGAAAAATTCCGCAGATCTTCTGCAGGCTGTGTGGGAAAAACAGGAAACACAGGTAGCAGAGGGAATTCGGCTGGCACATTTTGAAACGTCACAGCTTCAGTACAATGATGAAAATGCGTTGAGCTATACGATTTCACTGGCGCTGTATGCAGCACGGAATTTTTACACGGTTTACCGTGAACTGCCTGGGGGAAAAGGGTTTGCGGATCTTGTTTTCGTACCAAGAAAAAGATACCAGGACAAACCGGCGCTGGTTGTAGAACTGAAATGGGACAAAACAGCAGAGGGTGCGCTTGCGCAGATTAAGGACAAAGAATATTGCAGAAGTCTGGAAGAATATCAGGGAAACTTGCTTCTGGTAGGAATTAATTATAATAAAAAAGACAAAAGAACATGTTTGCAGAATTGAGGAATATCAGAAGTAAAAGGGAGAGGAGGTATTATGAATATTGAAAATCGTAATATTCGTTTTACTTCAACGGTAATTTGCAGGATCTTTTTGGGGATTTGCTGTTGTTTTTTAGCTGCATGTTCCTCACAGAGTTCCCAAAATAACAGCAACATCTTTCTGTATGCCGTTGATTTCAGCCATTCCACCCTGTCGCCCGGGAATGTGAAATTTGATATGTCTATGGAAGATGTTTTGCAGAAGACGCAGCTTTCGGAAGATGATGTTGATACCACGTTAGGAGAAGCGTATCCGCGAATCATTCATTCGATCAGCATTTCCAGTCTGTCGGATGATATTCAGGAAATCTTTTCTTTTCAGAATGATCAACTGGTATCTGTGGAATATGCCATAACGGTTCCGGAATCTGAATTTCAAACGGTACTGCAGACGCTGGCTCATCAGGCGGCAGAATTACTTGAAGATTTGCTGGTGGGAGAGAATCAGATTCTTGAGGGAAGACGACAAGGTGGGAAGATGAGCAGAAAAACAGTCTGATCCTGTCTTTCCCGGACACGGATACATCGGAAGAGCGCGTTATTTTTCTGGGCTTATACAGGACGAAGGCCTGATTCGGGACAGGATGAGTGGTGTCCTGAAATCATGTAATAGAAAAACCAGAGTCGGATGAGAATGTTTTCACCGGCTCTGGTTTTGCGTTTCCGGTAACGGTTTTGAGCGGTAAATGCTATGCAATTCTGCCGCGGGAATGGTATAATAAAACCAGTATGCGCCGCTTTAGGCAGGCTGCTTAGAAAGAGGATCGATGCATGTACACATATCTGATTGTAGATGATGAAATGATAGAGCGAAAGGGCATTCGGATGCTGCTTTCGCGGATGAATATCCGGGAGAATATTCTGGAGGCCTCCAATGGAGAGGAAGCGCTGGAGGTGTTTGAAAAAGAGAAAATTGACGTGCTTTTGACCGACATCAATATGCCGTTCATGGATGGAATTGAGCTTCTTTCCCGGATTCATGAGGAGTATCCGGGGACGGAAACTGTGATTTTCAGTGGGTATGATGAGTTTTCCTACGCAAAAAAGGCGATTTCCTATGGGGTTTCCGCCTATATTTTAAAACCGGTCAACCCGGAAGAATTTGAAAAGGTGGTTGGTGAAATCAACGAAAAGCTTGCAAAGAGTGAGCGTGAGGAAAACGGAAGGACGAAAGTATGGAGTTTCTGCGGGAACATTTGCTGTATCTGATGGTCAATGGGCAGAGCCGCAACGCAATGCAGGAGAAAACACAGACGCTTCTCGATATGAGCTTTGTCCGGGATTTTTGCCGTATGGTACTGCTGGAGTGTGCCAACAACTATTTTGAACAGGTAAACAGCGAACAGATTGAAAAGATGCAGAGCGATTTGCAGATGCCGTTTCACTATCTGAACCTGAACCCACAGCAGTCCATCCTGTTTTTTAGCGAGGAGCCGGATGGCGGCTGGGAAGCGTTCGGACGGAAGCTGTACCATTATATTCGTGAAATGTGGGACCAGGAATGCTTTCTGGCCGTGTCGGGCGAGATCACGCCGGACGGTGAGCTTTACGATGCATTTGCACAGACGGAGCAGCTCATGGAGCGGCGCTTTTATCACACGGGAAACCATGTTTTTCTTCCTTTTCAGGAGGAGCAGTCCGAGGTGCTGGTGCAGATTGATGCTGAAATCCTGATCCGCCAGATCCAGCAGGACATTCGCATGAAGGATCTGGAGAGCCTGCGTGAACACTTTGACCAGTTCTGCGAGAAGTATGAACATCAGACGATTTTCTCCCAGATTTACATTAAGTTTATGTTTTCCAATCTGCTGAAAGAGATTTACGACAATCTCGAGAGAAAAGATGAGCGAGAGCTGGACCGTGAGATCGACGCCCTGTATCACAGCAGCAACATGGCCGGTGTGATTCAAGCGGTCCGTATGGGTATTGACCGGCTCGAAACGGTCTTCCGCGCAGACGGCGGTGTTGCGAAACGCAGAGAAGTCGAGCAGATTAAACAGTATATCCGTGAGAACTATTCTGACAGTGGCATGGGTGTTGACCAGCTTGCGCGCGAGGTTGGCATGACACCGAATTATCTGAGCAGCATTTTCAAGAAAAATACAGGAGAAAACCTGAGCCGCTACTTAAAAGGTTTCCGTATGGAGCGCGCACGGGAAATGCTCGAAAATACAAACGAAAAAATCGGCGTAATCTGTGAAAAGTGCGGTTTTGTGAATGTGTCCTATTTCTGTCAGAGCTTCCGCGAATATTTTGGAATCAGCCCGCAGAAATACCGGGATCAGGGGGAGTAAGATGACATCATTTGCCGCTAGAATAAAAAAAGCATTTTCAGATATGAAGGTACACCGGAAGCTTATCGTGGCTTACGTTCTCACAGGACTTTTCCCAATGTGCCTGATGTTCACACTGTTTTACACCCAGATGCGTCGTGTACTTGTCGAGCGTGAGATCAAAAATCTGCAAACCACCTTTGATCAGGCAGTGGACGATGTGAATACGGAGCTTGCGCTGCACCAGAGTATGTCGGACTATCTGGCATTCGACCAGACAATTGTTCAGATTGTAAAGGCAGAAGACAAAAACAGCTTCGAAGCATACGAGCGCATGGTGAAAGAGTTTGATCCGATGATGGATTCCTTAAGTTATTTTTACCCGGAAATCCGACAGTCTACGGTCTATGTGCGTGATTTCGTCATTCCGCACGGCACGTATCTGCGTCCGGCGCGGGAAATGGAAAATGATGAATGGACAGCACCGGCAGACAATGATGTTCACTGGTATGCCGATATGGATCAGGGAACGGTGACGCTGGTGCGGTCTATGCCGCTGATTGATGACGGAAAAGGCGGTTTTTTATACATTTCCATGGACTACAGTAAGATTTTTGGCTCCATGGAGCTTACAGTTAATGAGGATTACGGTGTTTTCGTCTACAATGAGGACAAAGAAGTGCTGTATGAAAATCAGAAGATGACCAGGAATGCAAAATACCAGATGGAATTTTCAGACTTTCAGAAGATACAAAAAAAAGAGAAGCAGAATACAGCGAACTACATTCTCCTGGAAAAGGAGATTGAGCAGAATGGATGGCATGCCGCGTGCTATCTGCCGAAAAAAGGCATCATCAGTCCGATGCAGCCGATTCTTCTGATGGTTCTTCTGATGTGGGCAGGCTGCGTTATTTTCTCTGCGGTCGTGATTATGAAATTCTCCGGAAACATGGCGCACCGCCTTGAAAAGATAAAAATGACAATGTCCGAGGTAGAAGAAGGAAATCTGGAAGTGGAACTGGTTTCTACAGAAAGGGATGAAATCGGTGATCTGACGCGTGGCTTTAATCAGATGCTGTCACGCATCCGTCAGCTGATTCAGGAAGTCTATGAGAGCCGCATCCGCCAGAAACAGTATGAGATGACGGCGCTCCGCGCACAGATTAACCCGCATTTTCTGTATAATTCCCTGTCGCTGATCAACTGGAAAGCGCTGGAAATCGGTTCGGATGATATCAGCAAGGCGACGCTGGCGCTTTCGCGGTACTACAGGACTTCCCTGAACAAAGGCAAAAATACGATGTCCATCCGCGAGGAGATCGACAATGTGCGTTCGTATCTGCAAATTCAGGAAATGTTTCATGACTACAGCTTTACGGTTAAAATGGATGTAGCGGAGGATATTCTGGATTACCGTACATTGAACCTGATTCTGCAGCCGCTTGCCGAAAATGCGATTGCGCATGGAATTGACCGGCGGCGCGGCAGTGAGCCCGGCGTGATCACAATCAGCGGACGGCGTGACGGAAATTGTGTGGTACTTTCCGTGGCAGATAATGGTGTTGGTATGGAACAGGAGAAAGCACAGACAATTTTGACGGAGAAGAGCAGCGGCTACGGTGTGCGGAATGTCAATTCCCGGATTCAGCTCGAATACGGAGAAGCGTATGGTCTTTCGATTGAGAGTGAGCCGGGAAAGGGAACAAAAGTGACGGTGCGGATTCCGGGCGTGGAAAGGGAGGTACAGGCATGATGCAAAAAAAACTTGCGGCAGGCCTTGCTGTACTGCTGGCAGCGGGAATGGCGCTGAGCAGCTGTGGAGAAAGTGGCGCAGCAGGAAATGATTCTGTTTCCGATGCTGCCGGAAATGAGGCTGCGGCTCTTACGGAAGCGAAACAACGCCGTACGGACGTACCCGGAAACCATCACGTACACGCTGGCAAAAATGACGGGTGTGAATAATTCCAATCTCCCGGAGGGAGAAACCTATGAGGACAATGCCTATACACGCCTGATCCGCGAAATCATTAATGTACAGAACGAGGATGTTTATGAAAACTACGGTGATACCTATAACGTTGGCATTTCTACCATGATTGCAACAGGAAACATTGCCGATATCATGGTTGTGGATCAAAAAACGATGAATGCCATGCAGAAAAACGATCAGCTTGCCGATCTTACAGAGGTTTATGCAAATTGTGCCAGCGACCGTATCAAGGATATTTATGCAAGCTACGGTGAGGAGATTCTGCAGGGCTGTACCTTTGACGGAAAGCTGATGGCATTCCCGGAAACCAACATTTCGGACGGTCCGAATCTTCTATGGGTGCGGAAGGACTGGATGGAAAAACTGGGACTTTCCGTACCGGAAACGATCGATGATGTGAAACATATTGCGTTGACGTTTGCAGAGGAGAATCCGGCAAACCAGGAGATGGGTAACATCGGTCTTGCAGTCAGCACAACTCTGTACGGCGGCACGGGCATTTCTTCGGAATACGGCATGAATCTTATTTTTGCCTCATTTGGTGCATATCCGGGAAGATGGCTGACGGATGCGGAAGGAATGCCGGTTTATGGTTCCGTTCAGCCCAATGTAAAAGACGCACTTGGCATGCTGGCCGACTGGTACCAGGAGGGCGTCCTTGACCGGGACTTTTTGATCCGCACACAGGATGACATTGCCGAGCTCATTGCCCAGGGACGCTGCGGCATTTTCTTCGCACCGTGGTGGGCACCGAACAACCCGCTCTGGCGCTGTCATGAGACGGATCCGGAGGCCGACTGGCAGCCGTTTCTGATTCGGACCGGGAAGGATGGAAGTGTGCGATACTGCAACGAAAAGCTGACCGGAAATTATGTGGTAGTGCGAAAAGGGTATGAATATCCGGAGATTGTGCCGAAGATTCTGTCGGTGATGTTTGATTATATGCGCTATTCCTACGATGATCCAAGGGGAGAATTTCAGCAATATTATACGGGAAATATCGATCCGACGGCACGCCCCTTAGCAATCAATCTCGACTATAATCAGGCACTGACGATCTGTTACGAAAATCTGCAGGCGGCACTGAACGGGGAAAAATCGGAGGATGAGCTGGAGATTTTGGAAAGATCGTTCGAAAAGGTATGCCGCGCCTATCTGGAGAACCCGAAAACAGCGAGTGCGGAGGAGTGGAGCGCGTATTTATCCCGTATCACAGCCTGCTCGCTTTTAAGCGACGAAAAGATTCAAAGAGTGAATACGATTTATCCGACCCGGACGAAGACCACAGAAACATATCGTTACACCTTAAAAGAACTGGAATCGGAGACCTTTTTAAAAATTATCCGGGGCGAGTCTGAGCTTTCTTCTTTTGACGACTTTGTAAAAGAGTGGCAGGAGGAAGGCGGAAATGAGATCATTCAGGAGATGATTCAGGAAAGGAAAAGCCTGAGTTCACAGGAAAATCAGAAGACAGAAGAAAAAGCCGAGCAGAAGGCGGAATAAAAAACAGAAGAGGAGGCAGGACGCACCGGAAAAACGGTGCGCGGCCTCTTTTTTTGTTGCGGAAAAGAATTCTGCAGATTGCGGAAATGATTTTCCGGATACGCTCCGGTGTAGAAATGTAACGTAGAAATCCAACATAGATCATAGATTCTTGATATTTCAGAAAAATCCGCCAACTGCTATAATAAAATCAATAAGAACGAGAGATACCAAGCAGCAAATGCGATATGACAGCAGACGTTCCAGAAAGAAAAATCATATAAGGAGGATTTTCAATATGAAAAAGAAAGTAGTATCTATTATGATGACCGCAGCACTTGCAGTTGGCATGCTGGCAGGATGCGGAAACAGCGACAGCGGTTCTTCAAATGCCGCTTCCGGAAACGATTCCAAGAGCACATCCGAGGCAGGAAGCACAAGCGCATCTGCTTCCAACGCAGCAGAGGAAGAGGAAATTACCACAACCCTTACCGTATGGTCTCCATCAGAGGATCAGGCAAGCGACAGCGGTGAGTGGCTGCAGACCATGTGCAATCAGTTTGCAGAGGAGCATCCATCCTGGCACATTACCTTTGATTACGGTGTATGCGCAGAGAGCGATGCAAAAGATACCGTAACACAGGACGTTGAAGGAGCAGCAGATGTTTACATGTTTGCAAACGACAACCTGACATCCCTGATCGCTGCAAACGGAATTTCAAAACTCGGCGGACAGACAGTTGAGGAGGTAAAAGAGAACAACTCTCAGGCAATTGTAGATTCCGTATCCGTTGACGGCGATATCTACGGTGTACCATTCACCACAAACACCTGGTTTATGTACTATGATAAATCTGCATTCACTGAGGATGAAGTGAAAAACCTGGATACCATGATCGCAAAAGACAAGATTTCCTTCCCGATTACAAACTCCTGGTACATTGCTTCCTTCTACGTAGCAAACGGCTGTACGCTGTTCGGTGAGGACGGAACAGACGAGGCAGCAGGCGTTGACTTCGAAGGCGATAAAGCAAAAGCAGTGACCGATTACCTGGTTGACCTGGTAAACAATCCGAACTTCGTATCTGATGCAGACGGATCCGGTCTTTCCGGTCTGCGTGACGGTTCTGTAAAAGCAATGTTCTCCGGTTCCTGGGATGCATCCGCAGTTAAAGAGGCACTCGGTGATAATTACGGTGTTGTACAGCTTCCGACCATCACCATCAACGGCGAGGAGAAACAGATGAAATCCTTCTCCGGTTCTAAAGCAATCGGTGTGAATCCGAACTGTGAATATCCGCAGGTTGCAGTTGCTCTTGCAAGATATCTCGGAAGCGCAGATGCTCAGAAAGCACACTATGAAATGAGAAACGTAGTTCCGTGTAACGAAGAGCTGCTTTCCCAGATCACAGACGATGCACTGGTAACTGCTCAGAACGATACCTTCAACAATACTTCTATCATCCAGCCGTTCGTTAAGAATATGAGCAACTACTGGACTCCGGCAGAGAATTTTGGTAAATCTCTGGTCAACGGTGAAGTTACCCATGATAACGCTGCAGAAATGACAGAGAAACTGAACACAAGCATGAATACTTCTGCAGTCGAGTAAGCAAGACAGGCACTGAAGTGTTCGGAAATCAACAGGATTGAAACCACAGGCATTGTCAGACACCAGGATTGACAATGCCTGTCTTTCGGAAAGGATAGATTATGGCATCATTGAAAAAACGCGCCAAAGAGTTTGAGACTCCCTATCCGGTGACAAAAGCCATCACAAAGGGCGATGCGGTCACGAAACTTTCCATGTTTGTCATGGGACTGGGAAATCTGGCTCACAAACAGATCGTAAAGGGTATTTTATTTCTGGCAGTAGAAATTGCGTATCTCCTGTTTATGATCGAAGGCGGTATCAACAATCTCTATCATCTCATCACCCTGGGCGGCCGTGCGCAGGAAGAGGTGTGGAACGAGGCCAAGGGTATTTATGAATATACCGGCGGCGATATGACAATTCTGTTCCTGCTCTACGGAGTAGCAACGATTTTTATTACGGTTCTCTTCTTTATGATCTGGCGTGTCAATATGAAGAGCGCTTATGAGGTAGAGTGTCGTGCAAAGGAAGGGAAACATATCAACACCATCAAAGAGGATCTGGAAGCACTCGTTGACAAGAGACTGCACTGGACCCTGCTGACACTTCCGATTCTCGGTATTGTGATTTTCACAATCCTTCCACTGGTCTTTATGATCTGTATGGCTTTCACCAGCTACAGTAAAGTCGGCGACCATCTGACGATTTTTCACTGGGTTGGACTGAAAAATTTCAGTACGGTTCTTGGCATGGGCAACTCGATCGGCAAGACATTCTGGTCTGTTCTTGGATGGACCCTGATCTGGGCTGTGCTCGCTACCTTCCTGAACTATATTCTTGGTATGATTCTTGCGATTGTCATCAATCGTAAAACAACCCGCATCAAGGGATTCTGGAGATTCTGTTTTATGCTCTCCGCTGCAATTCCGCAGTTCGTTTCTCTTCTTCTGATGCGTACGATGTTAAAGGACAACGGCCTGATCAACAACCTCTTGGTTCAGGCCGGTCTGATCAGCAGTCCGCTTCCGTTCCTGACAAATGCGACCTGGGCGAGAGCAACGGTTGTTATCATCAACCTCTGGGTTGGTATTCCGTTTACCATGATGCAGGTTACCGGTATCTTACAGAACATTCCGGGTGAGCTTTACGAGGCAGCCCGTGTTGATGGCGCAGGTCCTGTGACAATTTTCTTTAAGATTACGCTGCCGTATATGCTGTTTGTCACGACTCCGTATCTGATTACGACGTTTACGGGTAATATCAACAACTTCAACGTTATTTATCTGCTGACTGCAGGAGCACCGGTTCCGGTCGGAGCAACCGCCGGAAAGACGGACCTTCTGGTTACCTGGCTGTACAAGCTGACGGTTGACTTACAGTACTTTAACGTTGGTGCGGTTGTCGGTATTCTTACCTTTGTCATTCTGGCTGTGGTTTCACTGATCACGTACCGGAATACTGGTTCTTACAAGAACGAGGAGGGATTCCAATAATGAATAACAAAGAGAAAAAAACACACTCCATGAAAGCGCGTGGAATGATTTCCGATGTGATTGTACATGTGGTTCTGGCACTGCTTGCGATTGTGTGGGTGATTCCGGTTCTGTGGATTGCACTCTTAAGCTTCAGTACACAGAAGGGATCTTATGTTACCAGCTTTTTCCCAAAGGGATATACGCTTCATAACTATGTGCGTCTGTTTACAGATACGCAGGTGTTAGACTTTCCGCAGATGTTTAAGAACACATTTATCATTGCGGTGTTCAGTTGTCTGATTTCTACAATATTTGTGCTTTCGGTTTCTTACTGCATGTCGAGAATGCGGTTTAAAATCCGTAAGACTTACATGAACATCGCGATGATCTTAGGTCTGTTCCCGGCATTTATGTCGATGGTTGCTGTCTACTATATTTTAAAGGCAGTTGGCCTTTCGGAGGGATCAATGATCCGCGTGGCATTGATTCTGGTGTACTCGGGCGGTTCCGGAGCGGGATTCCTGCTTGCAAAGGGATTTTTCGATACGGTTCCGAAGGCACTGGATGAGGCGGCTTATCTGGATGGAGCAACGAGATTCCAGGTATTTACGAAGGTGACAATTCCACTGAGTAAGCCGATTATTGTGTACACGACTTTGAGTGCATTTCTGGGACCGTGGCTGGACTTTATTTTCGCAAAG
>ENA-OQCQ01000063-OQCQ01000063.1-human-gut-metagenome-genome-assembly--contig:-NODE-63-length-12598-cov-0.913880_pt1 | contig 12598 bp, 17 predicted proteins | sample MGYA00242761_ERZ504585 | MGnify/ENA primary metagenome ERZ504585 (study PRJEB26092, sample SAMD00036343) | human gut metagenome | host: Homo sapiens | study: EMG produced TPA metagenomics assembly of... | reverse complement strand
CCCTTTCGAGAAAATCATTATTTTTTATGTTGATAAAACCGATTTTATCAGACAATGGTGGGAAAGTGGAGATGACATTACGCTGATCACACGTCCGAGAAGATTTGGCAAAACATTGAATATGAGCATGCTGAATTGTTTCTTTTCCAGACAGTATGCAGAAAAAGGTACCATCTTTGAAGGGCTTTCCATCTGGAAACAGAAAAAATACCGCAGACTGCAGGGAACTTATCCGGTGATTTTTCTGAGCTTTGCGGACGTAAAACAGAATAACTATCAAGATGCAGTGCAGAAGATAAAAAATATTATTGTAGATGCTTATCGCCAACATAGGTATTTGGAGCAGGAAGAATGCTTTACGCAAAATGAGAAACAGCAGATGCTGGAAATTACAGAAAAAATGAGTGATGTGACAGCACAGGATGACATTAAAAAATCTTTCCAGTTATTTGAATCTTTTATATGGAAAAAAAGTTTTGATCTTTCTGGATGAATATGACACGCCCATGCAGGAAGCCTATATTCATGGATACTGGGATGAATTTGTAGGATTTATGAGAAGCCTTTTCAATGCGACATTCAAAACAAATCCATATCTGGAACGCGCTGTGATGACTGGAATTACCCGTATTTCCAAAGAATCTGTTTTTTCGGACCTTAATAATCTGACGGTTATTACAACAACATCGGATGCCTATGCAGACTGTTTTGGTTTTACAGAAGAAGAGGTATTTCAATCATTAGATCAATTTGGAATGCCGGAAAAGAAAGATCTGGTAAAGCAATGGTATGACGGATTTTGCTTTGGCACGCATCGTGATATTTACAATCCGTGGTCTATTACAAATTATCTGAAAGAGAAAAAACTGCGGCCCTACTGGGCAGCTACAAGTTCCAATGGATTGATCAGCAAACTCCTGCAGTCGGCATCGGTAAATATGAAGGAAGAACTGGAAAAACTGATCAACAGACAACAAATTGTAGTTAATTTTGATGAGCAGATTATATTTGGACAATTAGAACAGGATGAAAGTGCGGTATGGAGTCTGTTGGTGGCAAGCGGTTACCTGAAAGTGGAGGAGATTGAATACAGAGGACTGACGCTGGAGCCGTGGTATTCTCTTTCCATCACAAATCTGGAGACTGTGAGCATGTTTTCGAATATGTTCAAAAGCTGGTTTGCAGCGGCATCTGCCAATTATAATGAATTTATCAAAGCATTGCTGAATGGGGATGTAAAAGCGATGAACCTCTATATGAATGATATTGCACTTGCTACATTTAGTAATTTTGATGCTGGAAAACATGCGTCCGAGCGGAGCCAGCCAGAGCGGTTTTATCATGGATTTGTACTTGGGCTGCTGGTGGAAGTGCGAGATCTTTATGAGGTGCGTTCCAATCGGGAAAGTGGGTATGGAAGATACGATGTGATTCTAATTCCCAGAAATTTGGATCGAGATGCTATGATTCTGGAATTTAAAGTAAAAGAAACGGAAGAAAAAACGCTGCAGGAAACGGTACAAAAAGCACTGGCGCAGATTGAAATAAAGAAATACGACGCGGAACTGAAAGAACGGGGAATTCCAAAAGAAAGAATCCGGCGTTATGGATTTGCGTTTGAAGGGAAAAAGGTACTAATTGGGTAATAGAAAACGCTGTCAATGCTTCTCTGGAAGGGGAAGCGGGACAGCGTTTTTCTGTTAATTGTGATTAGAGTACCATTTGAAGCAGCATCACTAAAAGCGGCATCGTCACAATAGAAGCCAGCGTGGTAACAACATTGATGGCACTGGCATAGCGTGAATCGTTTCCGTATACCTGACACATCTGTGTAACTGTAGAGGCAGATGGCGTGATGACGGCGAGAAAAACAATCAGAATCAGCGTCGGTCCGTCTGCAGAAAGATCGGCAAGATGGCTGATTTTCAGAAGAACAAGCGCCATCAGCGGAACGGCGATCAGGCGGAGAAAGGTCACGAAGTAAATCCGTTTATTCGCAAAAATCTGCCGGAAGTCCATGCCGGCAAAAAGCATACCCGTAACAATCATACTGGCAGGGCCAACCATGCTTCCGACAGAATGAAGCGTATTGTTGACCGGCGCAGGAAGCCGGATGCCCGTGAAAAAAAGAAGAATTCCGACGAAAATAGAAATAATATTGAGGTTCAGAACAATTTTCTTCCAGTCATAGGAAGCCTCCCGGCTGATCACCTTTTTGCAGTGTGTCCAGAAAAAGACAAGCTGTACACTCATGTAAACGCAGCTGTAAAGCACCCATTCTTCCCCTAAAATAGCCGTCACAAGCGGCACAATCAGATTGCCGGAATTGGAGTAGTAAACAGAAGTTATCTCAACCGCATCCAAATGAAACACCCGTCCAAGAGCCGAAACCGCAAAAAGAAGCACAACCTGCATCAGAAGCGAAGCCGCAAACGCAACCAGCAGCCCCCGCACCGTTTCCGGCGTGTAATCGACCTGAAACGCATTCAGAATCACGCAGGGAATGATCAGGTACAGCACAATTTTCGACAGAACTTTGCTGTCCTCATCCTTTAAAAGTCCGGCTTTTACGATTAAAAAGCCCATAAAAATCATAAGAAAAAGCTGCGCGATCTGCTGCGCAAGAAGAATACTGATCGTCATAAAAATCTCCCCATATGTGTGTCTTATAGAAAATATTATAAGGCGGTCGGGAGAGGATTTCAATTTCTTTTTGAGAGATTTGGGTCGAAATAATGGTGAAAATATAAGAAAAAATGGCTGTTGACCAAAAAGAAAATGCTGTCATATAATATATTCGACAAGAGAGCCGTTGGTCAGTGTACACCTGACCGCCGGATAAAGCTTCTAACTAAAAATAGCGTCTAACTTTACCAGAGCAGGGGCGCTATTTTGATTTGACAAAATTACACGATTGCAATATAATATACTTAACAAGACAGCCGGAAGGTGAGCGCAATCACCCGATCTGGCGAAAATGTTAAATAGCTATAAGAAGTGGCCATCCATGCTTACCAGAGAGCAGGATGGCCATTTCTTATGTGCGTATATTTGAAAAATCGATTACATAGTAATAAAAAATAAATGGATGGATTTGCTTCGCACGTTTCCTTTGGAATGAGTGTTTTGATTGGTATACTCTAACCAATGCAGGCGTTTTTGCTTAAAATCAAAATTCATTTGTATGGAAAAGAAAACTTACGAAAATAAAAAAGAAACGAGCAACCCGATTGAGCCCTAAGGCTGTACACGACAAAAAACCCATTTCTTAATTTCTATAATAAAGGAAGGCTGAATTATAGTCAAGAAATTTTTGCGATTTTAAAACAAAGTAATAAAAACTGTGCTATAATAACCTCATAATGAAAAGTAAAATTCCGCCTATTTTTCTACATTGTAGGCGGCAATTTTACATCTGTCAGTTAGTGAAACCTAATAAAAGTAAGAAAGAGGTACCCGCCCATGATGGAATACACCAGCAAATACTGGAACATGCTGACTCCTTTAATAAAGAAAAGCCTGCGAAAACGTTACGGCAAAGCGAAAACCACCCAGTTTCTCCGCAAAACCAACCAGATCTACCGCGACATGCTTCGCCGCGTCCGACTGATATCGGAAAGGACAACCCGATGGCGTCGAATCTCTGATGAAGGCCTCAGTTTTTCTTGCGCGTCTGGGATGCGTCGGACAGACAGATTTCTGTGGATGAACTGCGTACAATCTCAGAGGAGATGATGTCCTTCCCGTTTCTGAAAGCCATGGGCCTGATGATTAATGCGAATAAGAAGAGCGGCATGGCGCGGATTGCGAAGATGATGCATAAGGATGCCGCCTGGCTGGAAGCACATCCGCAGTATAAGGCGTATTCGTGGGATTTTCATTTTGATGAGACGAAGCATCAGGACGGTTTTTATTACCACTTCACCCAATGTCCCCTGAACACCTTCGCCCGAAAAGAGGGCTATCTGGAAGTGCTGCCGATTATGTGCGACATTGATTACAAGACAGCAGCCCTGATGCACGCGAAGCTCTACCGTGACCATACGCTGGCAGGCAGCGGTGAGGTCTGTGATTACTGGTTCGTGGGGGACAAGGTGGAAAATCCGAAATAAAATAAGACCGGGACGGAACCGGTGAAATGGATCGAAGAATATAAAACACAGAAGGGAGATCACCCAGAATGAGCAATGAAAAAATAAAACCAAAACTGAACGGAACTGCCGAGACGATGCTGCAGTGCTTCTACGCCCGTGCCATGCAGAGCAGAAATCCGAAAAACAAGTTCCGCGACACCAAAGCAGAAGAGCTGATCGACCGCATCGACTATGATTTCAGCAATGCGAAAAAGGACACAGCAATGAGCGGCGGAATCGTAGCGCGGAGTGTTGTGTTTGATGAGCTGGTCAGCGACTTTATCCGAAAGAACCCGGATTGTACCGTCGTCAACATCGCCTGTGGTCTGGACACACGGTTTTACCGCATGGATAATGGAAAAATTACCTGGTACAATCTCGATCTGCCGGAGACGATTGAGGTGCGCGATTCCATCTATCAGGAATCCGGCCATGTTTCCACGATTGCGTGTTCCGTGCTCGACCCGGCATGGGCCGATCAGGTAAAAGTGCGGGGCAAAATGCTTTTCATTATCGAGGTCTGACCATGTACATGAAAGCGGATGAGGTCAGAATGATGCTCGCCATCATCCGCGATCATTTCGACAATGCCTACGTCTGCATGGAAACGCTGTGCCCGTACTTTGTAAAGAAAGAAAACATCGAAAAATCCATCCAGGCGACAGGCGCGACATTTACCTGGGGTGCGAACAGCTTTGCAGACCTGGGCGACATTGCCGCCGGTTTCCGAAAAGTAAAAGACGACAACATCGCCCGCGGTATGGAAACGCTGAATCCCATCTACAAGCTGTTCATGTGGATGACGATTGTCCACAAATTCGCAGAGAAAATTCTGGTATTTGAGAAAGCGTAAGAAAAAACGAAAAAAATAAAAAGAAACAGGCAGCCCGGCAGCGGAAAAGCTTAAAAAACTTCCGTGCAGGGAACCTGTTTTTTTGTTTGTGCAGGCAATCAACAAATCATTCATCCGGCCACACAAAATGTGCATTTCCCGCTTCAAGGCCGTCAATCAGAATATTCTGCCCCGTGCAGAAGCGGTTGGTCACGGTCATAAAATACGCCCAGTCCGCCGCTTCCTCAACGGTCATCCACCGTTTCAGCGGCGTCAGATCCATGATCTGATCCCAGAGCTTTTTATCTTCCGTGACAGGCAGATTCAGCTCGGTCAGTACGCCGCCGAAATCAAGGCTGTTGCACGTTCCGCCGTACGGTGCAATGCGGAGTGCCACATTTTTTGTGTAGGCGAGAACGCCGCCCTTGCTTGCGGTGTATTCCGGAAATTCAGCTCCGGTATGGCCGCTGGCCGAGCCGATCATGAGGACGGCGCGGATGTTGTCATGAATTCCGTACGCCTCCGTGATTGCGATGGTTCCCTTTAAATTGATATCAATATCATCCTCGTTCTGCACACCCGCGTTGTTGATGACAATATCGAAGGGCGCAAGCGCCGGATACTGTTCCCTGTCGCGGATATCAAGGCAGAAATGAGTATATGAATCCTGGCTGATCGAAGCCTCCTTCCGGTCAAATCCGGTAACGTCAAAGCCTTCTTTTAAAAATTTCTCCGCAATCGCCTTTCCGATTCCGGAGCTGGTTCCTGTAATAAGTACACGCATACGATAACCTCCCGATGAAATATTACCCTCATTATACCGCAAACACAGCATGCGATCCAGAAGAAACGAAAAAGAATGCAGGAAAAGAAAATGTTACAGGGAAAATTACTGCATAAAACAAAAGAGTCTCTCAAACTGCAACAAATAATTGACAGATTTTAGGAGAAGGAGTAGAGTTTTTGAAAGGGGGATTATCCCTGCAAAGAGTAAAAACAAAAGAGGTGCAAATATGCTGAAAGTAGACAATCTTACCTTTGAAGTAAACGAAGAGGGAAGAAAACGCTGCCTCGTCAACCACATCAGTTTTGAAGTGAAGGACGGGGAAATGCTGGTGATTACCGGACCAAACGGTGGCGGAAAATCAACGCTGGCCAAAGTGCTTGCAGGAATTGAGGACGCCAATGGCGGAGAAATTTTCCTGGATGAGGAAAATATTACCGGTTATGATATTGACCACCGTGCAAACGCCGGCATCGGCTATGCATTCCAGCAGCCGCCGCGTTTTAAAGGAATGACGGTGAAAAAAATGCTGTCGCTGGCAGCCGGAAAAGAACTGACGGAAGCAGAGAGCTGTAAACTCCTCTCCGCCGTCGGACTCTGCTCTGCCGATTACCTGAACCGCCAGATGGACGGTACGCTCTCGGGAGGAGAGATGAAGCGTTTGGAGATCGCAACGGTGCTTGCAAAACCGCATAAGGTCAGCATTTTCGATGAGCCGGAGGCCGGCATTGACCTGTGGAGCTTTTCCATGCTGATCAAGCGGTTTGAAGAAATCCACAAAGAGAAAAAAGAATGTCTGATTCTCATTTCTCATCAGGAACGCATTATCCAGATGGCAGACAAGATCATGGTGATCGAGGACGGCCAGGTGAAAGAATACGGTACAAAGGAAGACGTACTGCCGACCCTGTTCCAGCAGAAAACAGGCCGGATGTGCGGCCAGGAAGGAGGCACATGCTGATGGTACAGGTAGATGAGACAACCCAGGGCGTATTAAATCAGATCAGCGAGGGATTTGAGCAGAAAGGGGCATACAATCTCCGCCAGAACGGCATTCCGCTCTGCCACGGTGACAGTGAACATATCAAAATCCGCAAAAAAGAGGATAAGCCGGGCATTGATATTTTGATCGACGGCGAGACGAAGGGCGAAAAAGTATTTATCCCGGTTGTCGTCAGCGTTTCCGGTATGACGGATCTTGTTTACAATGATTTCTACGTTGCGGACGGCGCCGATGTTACGATTGTAGCGGGCTGCGGCATTCACAACGGCGGCTGCAACGACAGCCGGCACGACGGTATCCATACGTTCCATGTAGGAAAAAATGCCAACGTGCGTTACGAGGAAAAGCATTACGGAGAGGGAAACGGAACGGGACAGCGGATTCTGAACCCGGTGACAAATATTGAAATCGGAGAAAATTCCGTTTTTACGCTGGATACCGTACAGATTAAGGGCGTTGACTCAACAATTCGTACGACGAAATGTTGTGATGGATGCAAACTCCAAACTGTTCGTGCTCGAGCGCCTGATGACAGACGGTGACCAGAAGGCAGAGTCGGACATCGAAGTATGCATGAACGGAAGCGGTTCTTCCGCACAGATTATTTCACGTTCTGTCGGAAAGGGCAATTCCTCCCAGGTCTTCCATCCGAAGGCAGTCGGCAAAAACAAATGCCACGCCCATATCCAGTGCGATTCTATCATCATGGATCACGCACAGGTCGGATCTATTCCGGAGATCCAGGCAAAACATGTGGATGCGGCAATCATCCACGAGGCAGCGATCGGACGGATCAATGACGAGCAGCTGTTGAAACTCAGAACGCTCGGCATGACAGAAGCGGAGGCGGAAAACGTCATTATTGAAAACTTCCTGAGCTGAAGAAAAAAAGGAAACAAGAGAACAAAAAAGAGGCATTTCCAGTCTGCATAGATGGAGATGCCTCTTTTTGTGCATTTTTCACAAAAGCAGGTAATAAATTTTACTAAAATAAAAAGTAAAATATTTTGACTTTTAACATATGATAAATTTGTACTGTTGAAAAAAGGAAAGATACAAGATAGAGAAATGGGGAAAGCGAAAATGGGTATTGTGATCAATCATTCCGAAAATATTTTCCTGCTGCAGACCAGATCCAACAGCTATGCGTTCGGCATTGACGATCAGGGAATGGTAAGACATTTATATTGGGGAAAACGGATCAACGAAGTGGAAGATTTTGAATTGCCGGTACTGACCGAGGTATCCACAAATGATCCGGTTTACGAAATCGCAAGACGCGTCCGAACCAGGCGAAGATGTGGTCTTATCAGAGCATGGCACACGGCGCTGACTCCCTGATGTATTTCCGTTACCGCGGTGCGACAAAAGGTGCAGAGCAGTTTTGCTACGGCGTGATCGATGCGGATAATGTGAAACGGAGAAAGTTTTACGAAGTACAGAGTTTCTTCCGTGATATGATTCAGGTGCAGGATGCGGAAGTGCTGTTCCATTACGCGGATGCGTTCTATCCTCTATTTTGCGTCGGATGAAGAGACGGTTCTGACGTAGCAGGAGATCTGCAATGCGTGCTTTCTGCCGAAACAGACAGTCAACACGGCGATTGCGGGACTGGCACAGAAAGGCCTTGTGGAGCTCGAGCTCATCCCGGGAACGCGGAACAAAAAGAGGATTCTATTGACGGATGCCGGACGGGAACTGGAGAAAAATACGACGGACCGGCTGCGCGGGGCGGAGATCCGTGCATATGGAAAACTCTCGGCAGAAGAGCTGAACAGCTATCTTGAGATGACAAGAAAGCTGACGGCAGCGCTGCGCGAGGAGACGGAAAAACTTTAAAGAGAGAGCAGAAATGAATCAGAAAAAAGACAAAATTTAGTTATCCGATCATTTTACATACGGGGCGGTCTATTTCCCGACAGCCTCTTTTCTTTTTGTCCGGAAAAAACTTGTAAATAAGACGCGAGTGTGCAAAAATAGACATGAAACAGATGCGGAGGCATCCTGAAAAAAAAGAGGAGAACAACATGGAAAAACAGAAAAAAATAGCGCTGATTAACGATCTGACAGGCTTTGGCCGGTGCTCGACGGCTGTGATGGCGCCGATCGTGTCGGCGATGAAGATTCAGGCGGTGGCAGTTCCGACCGCAATTCTCTCGGCACATACGCAGTTTCCGACGTATTACTTTGATGATTATACCGACCGGATGAAGGATTACATTCAGACCTATAAGGATCTGAAGCTCGATTTCGATGCGATCTCGACCGGCTTCTTAGGATCGGAACAGCAGGTGGATATCGTGCTTGATTTTATCCGCCATTTTAAGACGGACCGCAACTTTGTCATCGTCGATCCGGTCATGGGAGACTATGGAAAGCTGTATCGGACGTACACGAAAGAGATGTGCGACAAGATGAAAGAGCTGGTTCACTACGCGGATATCATCACGCCGAACCTGACAGAACTCTGTACACTGCTCGATGCGCCGTATCCGGAGAACGGGGCTTCGATTGAGGAGCTGAAAGAAATGTGCGGAAAACTGGCGGAACGGGGACCGAAACATATTGTTGTGACGGGTATCCACTTTAACCAGACACAGATTGCCAACTTTATCTATAACAAAGGCGAGGATTTCCAGATCGTCATGGTAGACCGCATCGGCGGCGACCGGAGCGGTACGGGAGATGTCATTGCGGCAATTATCGCAGGCATGTATCTGAACGGCCACAGCCTGTACGAGTCGGTGAAAAAGGCGGCGGATTACGTATCGAAATGCATCCGCTACTGCGAAGAAAACGAAGTGCCGAGCTACTGGGGACTCTGCTTTGAAATGTTTATGAAGGACTTAACGGAGGAAGCGTAATGTATTTATATACTGTAACCGGAGCCGTCGGCGAGGAAGGGTATCTCGACCTTGCAAAGAGCGGCGATCTTACCGGAAAAAATGTCTATGTCAACATGACAAACAAATGCCCGTGCAGCTGTGTGTTCTGTCTGCGCCAGACGAAACAGCAGCAGGAGGGAAATACACTGTGGTTAAAAGAGGGCGAGCCATCCGTTGAGACGATGCTGGAGCTGTTCGCACAGTACGATCTGAACGTGATCAATGAACTGGTCTTCTGCGGCTTCGGAGAACCGCTTGAGCGGCTTGAGGATGTCTGTCGGGTGATCGATTCCTTAAAAGAAACGTATCCGAACCTGAAAGTGCGTCTGAATTACGATCGGTCTTGCCAACCTGATCTATGGAAGAGATGTCACCCCGGAATTAAAGGGAAGATTCGATACCGTCTCGATTTCCTTAAACGCGCCGGATGAAAAGGAATTTCTGGAGCTCACGCGGTCGAAATTCGGCATCCAGTCGTACGAGGCGATCAAGGAGTTTGCGGTTCTTTCCAAACAGTATGTGCCGAATGTTGTGATGACGGTTGTCGAGAAAGTCATGCCAGAGGAGAAAATTCAGAAGTGCCAGGAGATCTGCGATACCTTAGGAGTTACTTTACGTGTCCGCCCGTTTGAAAATTGAGAGACCCGCAATCTTTCGCTTGTATTTGAACGATATAACGCCTATAATGGGAAGGAAAAACAAATGAGAGGGAGAGACGTATGAACGAGTCTAATGGAGTCCTCCGCGATGCGAGAAAGCTCGGCATTCCTAAAATGCTGATTCTCGGATTGCAGCACATGTTTGCCATGTTCGGTGCAACCATTCTGGTGCCGATTCTGGTAAACAGCTACTTTGTAGACGCATGCGGCGAGGGGCCGTCCCGCGGTCTTACCGTATCCGTCACACTGTTCTGCGCCGGCTTTGGAACCCTGCTGTTCCATCTGTGCGCGAAATTTAAAGTACCGGCATTTCTTGGTTCTTCGTTTGCATTCTTAAGCGGTTTCGCCGCTGTTGCAAACCTGAATACCGGAAAATATGCCAGCATGAGTGTCAACGACAAGGCAGCCTATGCCTGCGGAGGTATTGTGGTAGCAGGTCTTCTGTACCTGATTTTTGCCCTGATCATCCGCATGGTCGGCGTCAAACGCGTGATGCGCTACCTGCCGCCGGTTGTCACAGGTCCGGTTATCATCTGCATTGGCCTCAGCCTTGCTGGTTCCGCCATTAATAATGCTTCGACGAACTGGTTCCTGGCACTGGTTGCGCTGGCAGTCATCATCATTTTCAACATCTGGGGAAAAGGAATGTTCAAAATCATTCCGATTCTGATGGGCGTTGTGATTGCCTACGCTGTGGCAGTTGTCCTGAATGCACTCGGCATCAAAAATCCGGACGGATCCGTGATCATCAACTTTGCGCCGGTTGCACAGGCAGGCATCGTCGGACTTCCGCCGCTGCAGCTCTGCAAATTCGATCTGACCAGCATTATGATCATGGCACCGATCGCGATCGCGACCATGATGGAGCATGTCGGTGATATGTCGGCGATCTCTGCAACCGTAGGAGAGAACTTCCTTTCTGATCCGGGCCTGCATAGAACCCTGCTCGGTGATGGTCTTGCAACCGCAATGGCAGGTTTCATCGGCGGACCGGCCAACACGACGTACGGCGAGAACACCGGCGTTCTGGAATTGAGCCGCGTACATGACCCGAGAGTCATCCGTATTGCCGCAGTCTTTGCGATTATCGTCAGCTTCATTCCGAAGGTATCGGCACTCATCAGCGCCATGCCGTCCTCCATCATCGGAGGCGTCAGCTTCATGCTGTACGGTATGATTTCTGCCATCGGTGTGCGCAACGTGTAGAGAATAAAGTAGACCTGACCAAATCGAGAAACCTGATCATCGCGGGCGTCATCTTTGTCTGCGGACTGGGCTTCAGCAACGGTCTCTCCTTTACGATCGGCGGAACGACCGTCACCCTGACTGCACTTGCCATTGCAGCCATCGCAGGAATCCTGCTGAACATGATTCTGCCGGGCAATGATTACGAATTCGGCGTAAACGAGTCCGGGGACGAGAACAGAGGAATCCACGCATAAAGAAAAATGCAAAAGAAAATCCGTTTTTTCTGCATCTGTATTCTGCACAAAGGAATGTGCAGAAACAGAGGGGAAAAAGCGGATTTTCTTTGCATTTCGGTACGGGCAAGTGTATACAGGAGAGCAAGAAGATGTAAGGTTGGTAAAAAAATGACACACGAAAGATCGAAAAAGGGGATGATGGGACAGGTCGTCGGATCCTTATATTACCTGGATCCAGCGGTGATTCCGCGGCTGAAAAGTCTGCGAAGCGGTGACGATCCGGTGTTTTCGTTTGGTGTTTTATTTTACGCGCTCAAACGCAATCCGCGGAGAGTGGTTCAGCACGTAGATGATGCCGCGCCGTTCAAATCCGTTTTTCTGGATCAGATGCTGCATGATTTGATTGTCCGCATGCGTATCGACGCGCAGGTGCGGGATCTGTGCCCAGCAGTAATCGACGATCTGGGAGAAAAATCCGTGGATTGTTCCGTCTGAGGCAACCTGGTGGATCGTGCCATACGGCGCATCGGAGAGCCAGGAGCCATTGTCGATCTGCAGATACGTCGGATCCTCACCGATGATGAAGGCAAACGCGCCGTGCAGCGTGCCGTTTTCTTCCAGGAACAAAAAGCTGTTTGTTACGGATTCTGTTGTGAATCAGCTCCTCCGGCGGAAAATGGTTTCCCCACTGATTCGGATTTCCGGTTTCCTGCATAAAAGAGCGGGCGTACGCATAGATTGACATGATCGAAGTAAAATCCTCCGGGACGGCAAGTCGTATCATGATAAAATTCTCCTTTTAGTTCAAAATAAGCAGTTTTATTGTAGCACAGCGGACGATGAAGCACAAGAAAGAGAAAACAGGATTTGACTTTTTG
>ENA-OQCQ01000062-OQCQ01000062.1-human-gut-metagenome-genome-assembly--contig:-NODE-62-length-12662-cov-1.293020_pt1 | contig 12662 bp, 19 predicted proteins | sample MGYA00242761_ERZ504585 | MGnify/ENA primary metagenome ERZ504585 (study PRJEB26092, sample SAMD00036343) | human gut metagenome | host: Homo sapiens | study: EMG produced TPA metagenomics assembly of... | reverse complement strand
TTTTCCTATGAGTGCTCCTGCCATAATTATGCATAAAACCAAAAGCACAGATAATAGAATTTTTAATCCCTTGTTTTTCATAGTTCTCCTCATATGTAATCTTATACTGTATTGAAGCGGTTCGTAACTACCACACTCTTAGAATATCAACCGTGTGCGCACTTGCTCCCATCAGTCTTCTCTCTCACATGTTGAAAGATGGTACTGTACAAACATATCAAACTCTTCCTCATCAAGAGCATTCAAAAATGGCCTGATATAATTTGCTGCGCCATCGGCTGCTATTATCTTTTCACGTGTGAGGGCTGCCTGTGCATTTAAAGCCTCTATATCTTCTAATCGGACAAAACTGTACAAATCATTAGCTTTTTCCGTACAATGGAAGCTCTCATCGAGCATTCCGCCCTCTATGCCCTCTTTTATATGCTTCTCCTTTATGGCATAGGTTATCACGCTGTACTCATTCATAATGTATGCCACAAGTATGTAACCACCCGGTTTTGTCACCCTCTTTGCCTCATTCAATGCGGCAAGCTTTTCTTCCGCTGACTTCAGATGATACATCGGTCCGAATACGAGCGTGAGGTCAAATTCATCGTTTCCAAACTTTTTCAGCTTTGTGGCATTGCCCTGGTATGCCTTTACTTTATCGCTCTTTTGCTTCAGTCTGCCGAGGTTATGCTTAACTAACTCGAGTGCTGTCACATCATAGCCCTCCTCGGCAAGAGGCACTGAATATCTGCCCGTTCCCGCACCGACATCCAGTATTTTAATCTGTGAGCGAATTGCCTTTATATGCCTTAGCATTTTTTCATCGGAAGCCAGATTCAATACTCTATTATCTGCTTCCACTCCTTCTGCATCAGACGGAAAGTACTCATCATCAAGCTGCTTCTCATTCATCAGGCTGCCAAGACAATCGTGTATATACTTCATGGAGGTGATAAACTCTACCCTGCCGTGGCGGCTGTTCAGGCGCTTTTCCTCGTTGAATTTGTTATAGTACTCTTCTAATTCTGTCACGTATATTCCCCCCTGTATTATTCCTCGATATGCTCGCGTCCCTGCGCAATGATTGTGCGCACATGTCCGTCGGCAAGTGAATAAAACACTGATTTGCCCTCACGTCTGCTGTTTACGAGCTTGTTTGCCTTTAATATCCTAAGCTGGTGTGATATGGCGGACTGTGTCATGTTGAGCACCTTTGCAAGGTCGCAGACGCATACCTCCGCTTCAAACAACACAAAGAGGATTCTGATCCGGGTGGAGTCGCCAAATACTTTAAAAAGCTCTGCAAGGTCATAGAGCTCGGTTTCCTCAGGCATTGTATCATTTACTATTTTCAGAAGATCTTCGTGGATTTCGTTGCAGTCGCAGCATTCTATCTGTTCATTTATGTTTTCGCTCATGGTGTGGTGTCCTTTCTGCGTTATTCTTGCGTTTATTTTTTCTTTATTGGCTATGGGGCGGTGCTCCGCATAAATTGCATGTGCCTTCGCAGTTACACAGTAACTTTTTTATATACGCGAAAGACAGAGTGCACCTCTTTGGTGCATTCTGTCTGGTATTTTTTATATAGTAGTTTTATGGCATTTTGATATCTGCTCTTTGGGCTCTATGCATTTTAGAGCTTGTGTACGAATAATGCGCGGATTGCATTTAGCACTGCTATCACCATTACTCCTACGTCTGCAAATATTGCGAGCCACATATTGGCTATTCCGACTGCTCCGAGCACGAGGCAGATCAGCTTGATGCCTATTGCGAAGTATGTGTTTTCATATACTATTCGCAGGCATTTGCGCGATATTTTTATTGCTTTCGCTATCTTTAGCGGGTCATCATCCATGAGGACGATATCTGCGGCTTCGATTGCTGCATCTGAACCCATGGCGCCCATTGCAATTCCAATATCTGCTCTTGAGAGCACCGGTGCATCGTTGATTCCGTCTCCGACGAAGGCGAGCTTTTCTTTGCTGCCCTTTCTTGCAAGCAGCTCCTCCACCTTTGCTACTTTATCACCCGGTAAAAGCTCACTGTATACTTCATCAATTCCCAGCTCTGCCGCTACTGAGTCGGCTACTGTCCTTGAATCGCCTGTAAGCATTATTGTACCTTTTATTCCGGCTTTTTTCAATGCCTTTTATTGCTGCCGCTGAGGTTGGCTTTATCTTATCTGAGATAAGGATATAGCCCTCATATCTGCCGTCTATCGCGATATGGACTATGGTGCCGACCTTGTCGGTTTCACTGTAGCTTAAGCCCAGCTTTTTCATAAGCTTGTAGTTTCCTGCCGCTACAGATACGCCATCTACCTTTGCGGTGATTCCGTGACCGCTGATTTCCTCAACGTCTGTCACGCGGGTTCTGTCGATTTCCTTTCCATACGCCTTCTGTAAGCTCCTGCTGATTGGATGCGATGAGCTGCTCTCTGCGAGTGCTGCGTACTCGAGCACCTTTTCTCTATCGAGCGTATTGTCGTAGACTCCTGCCACCTCGAAAACGCCCTCTGTCATGGTGCCGGTCTTGTCAAATACAACGTATCTGGTCTGTGATAAGGTCTCAAGATAGTTTGAGCCCTTTACAAGAACGCCCTCGCGGCTGGCGCCTCCGATTCCTGCAAAAAAGCTGAGCGGAATACTGATGACCAGCGCGCACGGACAGCTTATTACAAGGAAGGTAAGTGCCCTGTATATCCATATGCCCCACTGCGGTGCGGCTGACATGAAAAGTATTCTGACAATCGGTGGCAGTATCGCAAGTGCAAGTGCACTGTAGCAGACTGCCGGAGTGTAATACTTGGCAAATTTTGATATGAAGTTTTCTGATTTTGATTTCTTTGAGCTTGAATTTTCAACGAGGTCAAGTATCTTTGAAACCGTTGATTCTCCAAACTCTTTGGTGGTTTTAATCTTTAAAACACCGGACATATTAATGCATCCGCTGATTATCTCATCACCGCATTTTGCATCCCTCGGCACGCTCTCACCTGTAAGCGCACTGGTGTTTAATGTAGATGAGCCCTCAACTATCACACCGTCGATAGGAACCTTTTCTCCGGGCTGTACCACGATTACTGAGCCGATAGCAACCTCATCAGGATCAACCTGGGTGAGCTTTCCGTCCACCTCGATATTGGCATAATCGGGTCTGATGTCCATGAGCTCACTGATATTCTTACGGCTCTTTCCGACTGCATAGCTCTGAAACAGCTCTCCAATCTGGTAGAAGAGCATAACGGCTATAGCCTCTGTATAGTCACCATTCTCATAGAGCGCAACCGCTATCGCACCTACAGTGGCAACCGCCATCAGGAAGTTTTCATCAAATACCTGCTTGTTTTTGATTCCCTTAAATGCTTTTTTCAGGATATCGTATCCTATGACCAGATAAGGCACCATGTAAAGCAGGAACCTGATAATTCCCTTAACCGGTATGAAATGTAATATAATCATGAGTACCGCTGCGATTATGATACGCGCAAGTACTTTTTTCTGCTTTTCATTCATACGCCATAGCTCCATTCATTATAATCTCTTGATAATCACCCTTACTATAGCGCAGGCATTGAAAAAATATCATTTGCCATTCCTGCGCCCGGCAATTTATAAGAAAATCTCGCAGTCGTCCTCTACCTTTTTACAGTTCTTAAGAACCTCCTGCATAACCGCCTTTGCATCCTGTCCCTCTTCAAACTCAACGCTCATCTTTAGTGTCATGAAATTGACTGTAGCATCCTTTACACCTGCTGTATTCTTTGCGGCATCCTCCATCTTGTTGGCGCAGTTAGCGCAGTCTACATCGATTTTGTAAGTCTTCTTCATAGTGGTATTCTCCTTATTTTCATGAATTATTTGATTTACTGTACGTTTTTTTATTGAACATATGAATGATTGTTCATATGTTAATTTTTATTATAGCACTTTTTTGCACTATTGTCAATACACAATGTGCATCTAAAAACAAAATGTATTCACATACTCTAATCACATAATTAATCTCATAGTTTATGATTCAGGCTTCATCTGTGATATTTTCTTTCCAGCTGCTTCCCTCTTCTATCCCATTTGCCGTAAGCCATTCATCCTCAACCTCTACATGACGCTGTCTGCCGTTTTCGTCCTCGAGATAAACCACGCATTTTGCTTTTGCGCCGTCTGCTCTTTCCTCACAGCCAAAATCAGCCTCATATATATGTGTTACCGTATACATCTGCACTCTACCTTCTTTCATATGATTTTGCATGACATAAATATATAGAAACTTCCCACATGTACAGGTGGATGTGTCCACTCTAAAATATCATGTGGGAAGCTGTTTATCAACTATATTTATGATTATAATGCTGCTTTAATCGCTGTAAGCAGCTCATCATATGTCTCATATGCAGGAAGCTCAGGGTAGTCCTTCTTGATGGCATCTGTGCTTCTGAAAAGGAAACCTGCCTTGCTGGCCTGTATCATGCCTAAATCGTTGTGGCTGTCACCGCTTGCTATGGTATCGTATCCGATAGACTGCAGTGCCTTTACAGTTGTAAGCTTTGACTGCTCACATCTCATTCTAAAGCCTGTAATCTCGCCATCTTCAGCAACCTCAAGCTCGTTACAAAAGATTGTCGGCCAGCCGAGCTTCTTCATGAGCGGGCCTGCAAACTGTGAAAATGTATCACTGATGATGATTACCTGTGTGATTGAACGAAGCTCATCCAAGAATTCCTTTGCGCCAGGCATTGGATCTATCTTTGCGATTGTCTCCTGGATTTCTTTTAATCCGAGTCCGTGCTCTTTTAAAATATTTATTCTATAGTTCATGAGCTTATCATAATCAGGCTCATCTCTTGTTGTCTTTTCAAGCTCAGGAATGCCTGTCTCCTTTGCAAATGCAATCCAGATTTCAGGTACCAATACTCCCTCAAGGTCTAAGCATACAATATTCATTTTGATTCCTCCGTGTGTTTTATTCTGTGGATTTCGATGAAGCTCAATATACTTGTCATGTAACTATTTAAGTAGCCTTGAATAGTCACCTTATAATTATAGTTCACCGATTTAATCCAGTAAAGTATATCATACAAAACGACTGCCTACAATAGAATTCTACGGGATTTTTCAGTAAATCATTATTACCGTCCATTACGCTCGCGGGCTTTTGCACTCACGCCATCTTCCCCGCTCACGCTAACTTCCGCACTCACGCCGGCTTCCACTTAGAAGATGCCCTCATCATCTATGATATTTCCGCTCTCAACATGCTTTTTCAGTATATTGTTAAACGCATAATCCCAGATTTTCTCTGAACCGAGTGCTGTGCGCTTATTTCTGCCAAGTATCTGCGACAGCTTTACGCTGTGCTCACGCCATGAACGCCCGCCCGACGCATCATTTAGGAGCATTGGCTGGATATTGTCCATGGTGCGGGCAAATCTGGCTTCCGGCGTCTGCTGCGCCTCAAATTCCTCCCACAGCTCTAAAAGCGGCTCGCCCTGTTCCTTTGGCAAGAGTCCGTATATACGCTCCGCCGCTTCTGCTCTCGCTCATGCTGTGTGCCCTTGCCTGCCTCATCATAGGCATATGTATCTCCTGCGTCATCTCTACTATGTCGTGTATCAAAAGCATTTCCTACTGTCTTTAGCACGTCTATATTCTCATTGGCATACTCGCTCAAGAGCATGGTCATGATAGCCATATGCCAGGCATGCTCCGCATCATTTTCCTTGCGGCTTGCATCGGCTAAATAAGTCTGGCGGAATATCTCCTTTTCCTTGTCGATTTCTCTGATGAAATCAAGCTGTTTTTCTAATCTTTTGTCTTTCTCATTTTCCTGCATTATTGTATCTCCACGTTAATTCTCACTATATTTGCAAATCTGCATCTTTTTACTATTATGAATTAACCAATAATTTTGTCAAGCGGTCAATACAAATTACAGCGCATCCTTCATTGCTTTAACATACTCACCGACATACTTTGGTGAAGCCTCCCCATACTCATCGATTATCTTGATGATGGCAGAGCCCACAATGGCACCATCCGAGATATCTGCCATCTTCTTTGCCTGCTTGGGTGTTGAAATGCCAAAACCGATAGCACATGGCACATCTGTGTTTTCTCTGATTACCTTGACTATTGAAGCCAGATCTGTCTTAATCTCGCTTCTTGTACCGGTGACTCCGAGGCTTGAAATCACATAGATGAAGCCGGTTGCCTCCTTTGCTATCATCGCAATGCGATCCTTTGATGTAGGTGCGATAAATGAAATAAGGTCTACATCATATTTCTCGCAGAGTGGTAAAAACTCTTCCTTTTCCTCATATGGGATATCCGGCAGAATGAGTCCGTCAATGCCTATTTCCTTACATGTACTGATAAACTTTTCTGCGCCGTAAGAGTAAACCACGTTTGCATATGTCATGAAAACCATAGGAATTGTGACATCTTTTCTCAAATCTCTCACAAGATCAAAAACCTTGTCTGTTGTAACTCCGGCTGCAAGTGCCTTTATGTTGGCGCCCTGGATTACAGGTCCCTCTGCTGTAGGATCAGAGAATGGAATACCAAGCTCTATAAGGTCTGCTCCGTTTGCAACAGCTTCTCTAACGATTTTTGCGGTTGTCTCTAAATTTGGATCACCGCATGTGATAAATGGTATAAATGCCTTGCCGTTTTCAAACGCACTTCTTATCTTACTCATAAATATTCTCCCCTCTGTATCTTGCTATTGCCGCGCAGTCCTTGTCGCCTCTGCCTGAAACAGTAACAACGATTATCTTGTCCTTGTCCATTGTAGGCGCCAGCTTCATGGCATATGCCACTGCATGTGAGGACTCGATTGCAGGGATGATTCCCTCTGTCTTTGCGAGGTATTCAAAAGCATTTACCGCTTCATCATCTGTTACAGGTACATACTGCGCTCTTCCGATATCGTGCAGATATGCGTGCTCCGGTCCGACTCCCGGATAGTCAAGTCCTGCAGAAATTGAATAAACCGGAGCAATCTGTCCGTATTTGTCCTGACAGAAATATGACTTCATTCCATGGAAGATACCAAGACGGCCTGTATTTACTGTAGCTGCAGTCTCAAAGGTATCTATTCCTCTTCCTGCTGCCTCGCAGCCGATGAGCTCAACTCCCTCATCATCTATGAAGTTGTAAAAGCTTCCGATGGCATTTGAGCCGCCGCCCACACATGCGATAACCGCATCAGCAGTCTGTGCTCCTTTTCAAGCATCTGCTCCTTGATTTCCTTTGAGATGACCGCCTGGAAATCTCTTACGATGGTAGGGAACGGATGTGGTCCCATAACAGAGCCAAGGCAGTAATGTGTGTCCGAAATTCTCTTGGTCCACTCTCTCATTGCCTCCGATACGGCATCCTTTAATGTGGCTGTGCCTGATGTAACCGGGATAACCTCTGCTCCGAGCAGACGCATGCGGTATACATTGAGCGCCTGACGCTTTGTGTCCTCCTCGCCCATGAATACAACACATTCCATACCCATAAGGGCTGCGGCCGTTGCTGTTGCCACGCCGTGCTGACCGGCTCCGGTCTCAGCTATCAGGCGGGTTTTGCCCATTTTCTTTGCAAGAAGTGCCTGCCCTAATACGTTGTTGATCTTGTGGGCTCCTGTATGGTTTAAATCCTCTCTCTTAAGGTATATTTTTGCTCCACCGAGATCCTTTGTCATCTTTTCTGCGTAGTACAGTCTCGATGGTCTTCCTGCATAATCGTTGAGAAGCTCTGTGAGCTCTCTGTTAAATTCAGGATCGTTTTTATAATAATTGTATGCTTCTTCTAATTCTTTAACGGCATTCATGAGGGTTTCAGGAATATACTGTCCTCCGTGAATACCGAATCTTCCGTTTGGATTTGTCATGATGTTTTCCCTTCTAATTGTATATTTGTAAATATTTTGTTTTCTGTACTGAATAGTTACAGATATTCTTAAAACCATGAAGATACTTATATATCTCTATTAGCTTAATCGCAATTCATCAAGCTTAGCCTTTTTGTCGTCCGCTCTCATCAGCGTCTCTCCGATAAGCACTGCGTCAGCTCCGATTTCACGTATTGCCCTGATATCATCTGTGCTCTTTACACCGCTTTCCGATACAAATATGATGTCATCGGGAATCAGGTCACGAAGCTTTTTGCTGTTAGCTGTATCAACTGTAAAATCCTTCAGATTGCGGTTGTTGACACCTATTATTCTGGCACCGGCTCTTACCGCCATCTCTGCCTCTTTTTCATCGTGTATCTCCACAATGGCGCTTATGCCAAGGTCTGTCGCAGATTTTTATGTATTCACCAAGCTGCACCTCTGACAGTATGGAGCAGATTAAAAGCACCGCAGCGGCACCGAGTGTCTTTGCCTGATATATCTGATATTCATCAACCGTAAAATCTTTTCGGATGCACGGAATCGAAACCGTTTTCGCAATCTCCTTAAGATACTCATCCGAGCCTAAAAACCACTTCGGCTCTGTCAGTACCGAGATGCAATCCGCACCTGCCGCCTCGTATTCCCTTGCGATTTCAAGATATCTGAAATCCGGCTCTATAAGCCCTTGACGGCGAAGCCTCTTGCACTCGCATATGAAGCTCAAGCCATCCTTTTTGAGTGCTTTTTCAAATGCAAATCACAAAGCTTTTCGTTTTTCGTCTGAATCGCGATATTTTTCATTTCCTCAAGGCTTATTTTTTTCTTGTCCTCTGCCACGCGAAGCCTTGAATATTCTGCTAGCTGGTCTAAAATATTCATCGCTTTTCCTTTCCTGTTTTGTGTGCTTAGCTGTTGCTTACCTCAATGAGCTTATAGAGTGTTTCAAGTGCTTTTCCTGAATCAATGATTTCTGCTGCAAGCTCGATACCCTCTTTCATGCTGTCGGCCTTTCCTCCGATATAAAGTGATGCGCCTGCGTTCATGAGTACTGCATTTCTCTTATGGCCCTTCTGTCCGCCTAAGATATCACGTACAATTTTCGCATTTTCCTCAGGTGTACCGCCTTTTAAATCCTCCTTTGTACAGCGCTCAAAGCCGAAATCCTCCGGTGAGATTACTGTGGTTCTGAACCATCCGTCCTTTATCTCGCATACCCTGGTCGGTGCGCTCATGGAAATCTCATCGAGCTTATCCATGCCATAGACTACCATTCCACGCTTTACTCCGAGGCTTACAAGCACCTGTGCAAGCGGCTCTACAAGATACTCATCATACACTCCTAAAAGCTGCATGGCCGGTGAACCCGGATTTGTGAGCGGTCCTAAAATATTGAATACGGTTCTAAAACCAAGCTCTTTCCTGATAGGTCCGACATATTTCATTGATGTGTGATATTTCTGTGCAAAGAAGAAGCACATGCCGACTTTATTTAAAAGCTCTACACATTTCTCAGGGCTCTGGTCTATGTTGACACCGAGCGCCTCAAGACAGTCTGCTGTACCGCATAATGAAGAGGCTGCCCTGTTTCCGTGCTTTGCCACCTTCATGCCTCCTGCTGCCACAACAAGTGCAGAGGTTGTTGAAATGTTGAAGCTTTGTGCATTGTCTCCGCCTGTTCCTACGATTTCGAACACATCCATGCCTGTTTTCACCTGTACCGCATGCTCTCTCATTGCTGCTGCACAGCCTGCGATTTCGTCTGTTGTCTCAGCCTTTGCGCTCTTTGTGGAAAGAGCTGCAAGAAAAGCTGCATTCTGGGTTGGTGTTGTCTCACCGCCCATGATCTCATTCATCACTGCATATGCCTCATCATATGTGAGGTCTTCTTTGTTTACGATTTTTACTATGGCTTCTTTTATCATGATTATGTCCTCCTGTATTCCGGTAATATTTCGTTTATAATTTTGTTCTGCTATTTGTTTTCAATTCAACAACTAATATATAAATTCATTAAACGCTGCAATTTTCAATTAAGCTTTGATAAAATTACTAAGCATCTGCTTTCCGTCCGGTGTCATGATTGACTCCGGGTGAAACTGCACACCGTATATCGGATATTCCCTGTGCTCAACAGCCATGATCTCACCATCATCTGTAGTGGCTGTAATCTTTAGGCAATCAGGCATCGTGTCCGCATCTGCAGCAAGTGAATGGTAACGTGCTACCTTTGCTTTTTCGGGCAATCCTTGAATAAAAGGCTTTCTGTGTCAAACGATACATCCGATTGCTTTCCGTGCATGAGCCCCTTTGCATATGTGACTGTCGCACCGTATGCTGCGCATATCGCCTGATGGCCGAGGCACACGCCAAGGATTGGGATTTCCTTTCCAAGCTCCTTTGCCACAGCTATTATCACTCCCGCATCCTCAGGCCTTCCCGGTCCCGGTGATAATATGATGCGGTCAGGCTTTAAAGCCTAATCTCTTCAACTGTCATCTCATCATTTCTGATTACTCTGATATCAGGCTCTATCTCGCCGATTAGCTGATACAGATTGTAAGAAAAGCTGTCGTAGTTATCAATCAGTAAAATCATTCTTCCACCTCCTGTGAGACTTCCAGTGCCTTAAGAGACGCCTTTGCCTTGTTTATGCACTCCTGAAATTCCTTCTCAGGATCTGAATCCGCAACTATTCCCGCTCCGCTTCTCACGAAAACCTTACCGTTTTTCTTGTAAGCAATACGGATTGCAATACATGTGTCCATGTTTCCGGTAAAATCTATATATCCAATCGCGCCTCCGTAAATGCCTCGCTTGTTGTCCTCAAGCTCTCCGATGAGCTGGCACGCTCTGATTTTTGGCGCTCCTGAAAGTGTTCCTGCCGGAAGCACGGCCTCAATTGCATCGAGTGCGTCGTACTCTTGCCTTATCTCTCCACGCACTGTCGAGCCTATATGCATCACATGTGAATATCTCTCTATGGAATGAAGCTTTTCTACCTGTACACTTCCGAATTTACTTACCTTTCCGAGGTCATTTCTTCCAAGGTCCACCAGCATATTGTGCTCTGCGAGCTCTTTTTCGTCCTTAAGCAGCCCTTCCTCAAGCTTTTTGTCCTCCTCTGCTGTGGCACCTCTCGGCCTCGTGCCTGCCAGCGGGAATGTATGAAGCACTCCATTTTCAAGCTTCACAAGAGTCTCCGGAGATGCTCCCGCGACCTCCACATCGGTTCCCGAAAAATAAAACATGTACGGTGAAGGATTTATCGTACGAAGCACACGGTAGGTATCAAAAAGACTTCCCTCAAACGGTGCACTCAATCTGTTTGATAAAACTAATCTGAAAAATATCCCCCTCTTTGATATGGTGCTTTGCCTTCTCGACCATCTCACAATACTGCTCCTTTTCAAAAAGCGGTGTGACCTCACCCAGCAGCTTGCCACCCATATTCTGTTTTTTCTCTCCGTGCATCAGAAGCTCCCTAAGCTGCTTTAGCTCAACAATCGCTTTGTTATAGCCTGTTTCCGGAGCATCAAGTGACATATTTGCGATTAGTATTATCTTCTGGCACAGATTGTCAAATGCTATTACCTTATCAAAAAGCATCAGATCAACATCCTTGAAATCCTCTGTGTCCCTTGCTTTTCCTCTGATGCTTTTCTCCTTATAGCCCAGATAATCATACGAAAAATAACCTACAAGGCCACCTGTAAACGAAGGCAGATAATCAAATTTCGGACTCTTGTACTCTGAAAGAATCTGTCTGATGTACTCTGAGGATTTTCCGTTTCCACCGAAAGCTTTCCAAGCTTCATGTGACCATCTATGCAGTTAATCTCAAGCTTTGGATCATATCCTAAAAATGTATATCTTCCCCAGGCTTCATTGGCTTGTGCTGATTCAAGCAGATAACAATGTGTTGAAACATTCTGCAGAATCCTCATAGCCTCTATAGGTGTGATAAAATCTGATAATATCTCACAGCTTACAGGAAGAATGTCGTACTTCCCGGTTTTTGCTATTTCTTTAACTTCGGTCAGTGTAGGGGAAATTTTCATATGCTTACCTCCAAATTTTGTGTGGTAGTGAATAAATGTCCAATGTTTAACCGTGAACAAATGCCCAACATACAGCTCGAATTCGCCTCTTCGAGGCTTCTGTGCAGCTTGCGCTGCTACAATTCTCGCTTTATGTTGTACTGTCCAGTGTTCGCATGTGTCCTTGCATGCGAGCATGCAGATCCACCTGCTCCACTGTACTTTTTTGTTCACTAAAAAACGCCCTTGACAGAATTTTAGTTCTGTCAAGGACGAATATCTTAACTATCCGCGGTGCCACCTTGAATTCACGATAAAGCTCGTGCGCTTGGCAGGATACCAACATATCCCGGGCAAATGACGTATGCCCACACGTCGCAGAATACTCTGGATATCTGGATGAATGATAAATCCATTTGACTGCGCCCTCAGCGGTCCATTTGACAACTTGTTTCACACCTGATTCTCAGCACCACAGGCTCTCTGTAAGGGCATCATTGCCGTTATCTCCGCTTCAACGGTTTACAATTTATTTAATTGTGCAAACTTTTTAAACTGTTTTCACTTCTTTAACGATTTAATACTTTATCTCGCTAAATTTGTTTAGAGTTTATCACTCCTTTTTGTGTTTGTCAACATATTTTTGCCCCGTTTTTCTAATTATATACATTTAATTATTTTCAAAAACCATATTTAATGACATTCTGCATAAAACATATTCCCCATTATTTGATATATTTGCATTGA
>ENA-OQCQ01000060-OQCQ01000060.1-human-gut-metagenome-genome-assembly--contig:-NODE-60-length-12855-cov-0.884821_pt1 | contig 12855 bp, 20 predicted proteins | sample MGYA00242761_ERZ504585 | MGnify/ENA primary metagenome ERZ504585 (study PRJEB26092, sample SAMD00036343) | human gut metagenome | host: Homo sapiens | study: EMG produced TPA metagenomics assembly of... | reverse complement strand
TTTCTTAATTTACTTTGAATACTCTCCAAATACTCCTCTTTTTTCTTTCATAAATGTATCTCGTTCTGCCGACAATTTCCCTGCCATTTTTCCAACCGCATGTATGTCACACATATCTATTTTCTCCTGACGTATATCACCAATGTCTTTTTTGACAGTTTGATACAACTTAGCAAAAGCTACTTTTAAGGCATTATCAGGATCCAACTTTAGCACTTTATCTTCAGCCAACAATCTACTTATAGCAAAAAATCTTTATCTATTGTTCTTTCCAACTCAGTCACTTGTGTCATACACACTATTTTATCATCAGCACTATACGCTATCGCTACTGCCTGCGGATCGCAATTTTGCATAAATCTATTCAACAACTTATCAAGTTCATTAACACGCCGCTCTTCATGTTCTATCATTTTAGATATTATACTCAACTCGTTTGCATGAATTATAATTCGTTCCATTCGCTCTTGCGTTATATCATTTTCCTCCTGCTGCTTTTTATTTTGCCACATTGCAAGCAAACCAAGGGAAATAGTTGATGCATATGTCAATATATCTCCTGCTCCCCAATGTGCCACAAAAAATTTATTTGATGTTTTTAATGAAAACAATAATTGAACTATAACCGCATAAACAACACTTAGCAAAGCCCATATAAAAATCCAATGTTGTCTTACAAATTTTTTGAATTTATCTTTCATTCTCCATCTCTATACTTTCTGTTTATTTTATAATAATCTTATTCTATTAACCCTAACTGATTAATTTATTTTTGATATTTGTAACTAAAATAAAACACTTTTAATAGTATCACAATATTCTTTTCCTCACAACAAGCAATGCACCCGTTTCCGGGTGCATCCTCTCATCTACTCCGACTCAGGATATAACTCATCTAACACTTGCTCCAGCGTTCCATCCTTTGCATAAGGCAAAGCATCCAACTGTCTGAAATTATGTTTGATATTCTTCGTATCCTCATCAAAGCCCAATATGTAACTTGTTGCTATCTTATATATGATTTCCGTTGGAGCAAGTCCGTACACCTGCTTTTCAAAGATGTGTTTCAGACGCTCCTTATTGTCTGGGAATTGCTTTTTCATCTCATCGCTCTGGTACAGACGCTTCACAATTTCGGTAATATACAGACCAGATTTCATATACAAATCAATAAAATGTCTTATCCGGCATATCAAAACATCCTGGATTCTCCTGCTCTAGCATGTCCACCATTTTCTTAACCATTGTCTTTGGTGTGAATATCTGGTTGGTTTTCTGCGGTGGAATATAATCAAATATATCCTCTACGCTCTTTTCATCAAAATAATCAGCAAGCTTTTTCTTTAAGGCAAGAAATTCTTTTACAGAATCATCAAATACCACCGAATCGAATAGCTGCCCTTCAAAGTGCTTGGTCTGTCCGGTTTCTTCCTCTACATAATCGCCACCATCACGCAGAAATTTGAACTGATCCAGTGTGATGCTTGTCACTTCAAGAAACACTTTATCCGGGATGATCGTATCAAAAGTCGCAAGTGTTACCGTATTATCTCCGTATGCCATAAGGAACGACGGGATTGTCCTTGAAAAACCACGCAGATGATCTCTGACACCATCCTCGATTGTTTCCTTTCACGCTCCTTTTTCTTGGTTTCTACGGTCTTGACTGTCTCTTTTGTGGATTCTCTTGCAAAATCAGAAATAGCAATTGTCAGCTCCTCATTGAATTTCTCCATAGCCACTTTCTGCTTCTGCTCAAATTCTTTATCAATCTGCTCTGATGTTTTTCCGGTTTCATATCTTGCCTGCTGCTCGGCAACACGCTGATTTTCTATGACATTTCGCTCGATCTCATAGTTGGTATGCAGCTTATCTATCATCCGATCTGCCTCATGGTTCAGTTTTGATTCAATCTGTCTTTTATCGACTGCTTTCATATCAGAACCGTAGGTAGACTGTGCTGTATCCACGACTGCCTTGCCGCACTCTGCTTTACTGCCTCTTTCAACTTGTCGATTGCTTTCTGTGCCTTGTCCGGTGCTTGTTCCATCTGTGTCATTGTTTTCTGTACCTGAGAGGTCACATCATAGATTTTATTGCCAAAAACGTCCTGCGTTCTGCCAATTACAAATTCATCACTGAGAGCCACTTTCTCCATTTTCATCCAGCGACAAATCTTTTGCACTTCCTCTGTCAGATTTACCTTGCTTTTAGGTTCTTCTATCGGTTCAAACTTTGTGATAATATCAATGACTTCCTTTGGTGCGCCAAAAATATTGCTGATGTTCTGAAACAGGAAGTTACTCATAAAGCCACGCTTTACAACCTCAACAGAACGAATTTTTCTCGGAATTGTCAGCACTTTTTCCGCGTCCAATTCTACCAATTCTCCATGTTCATCTTCACCAATCACTGGGAAGAAATTAAGCAATTCCTTTACATTTTTCTTGCGCTCCTCTGCTGTACCTCCGCCCTTTGCAGTATTAGGATTCAAGTTATTAGCAAACTGCTCAAATATGGTAAGGGTTCTTGCAGGATCAAAGTCAAATACATAAGCATTTTCTTTTCTCTTGAAGGATGTACCCATCTTAAACAGACAAGGATTCTGTGCCCGGAATGCTGCCTGCATATAAAGTGCCGGAGAACGCATATTACTAAGCATGAGTACTGCTGTCCATTCCGGTATAGTAATTCCTGTTGTAAGCTGTCCTACCGACAATGTAATAGTCTTTTCATGCTCGGCAATGGCAGCAACCACTTTATCATACGATTTCATAGTTTCGTCATCATCGTCCAGTTTTCCATCACCAGCAGCAAGAACGATCTCATACTCCTTGAATACCGGATGCTCTTTTAATTTCTTTGCCAGCACCTTTGCGCTGTCCACCCTGTCGAGCAGCCAAAATGTGTGCTTTAATTCATCCCGTAGCTCTTCCGTAGAAAATGGAAATTTTGTCTGTCTTGTCATGGCATCGAGAAATTTATCAACGGAAGATTCATGGTTGAACTTACCATTGGTAACTGCGAAAAACTCATTCAGATCAAATGCATATTCTTCTGTCTCTCCGTCAATTTCTATGCCCTGCTGAAGATCATCCTTGATAATTTCTGACATCTGATAAGTATAGAGATTAAGCTGTGGCAATGTTGAATACGGATTTTCTTCCTCTGCTGAAACATCCCAGTCTCGTTTTTTCTTCTGTTCATCTGCATAAGTCCAGTTATAGATAGCATCATCAGCAAATTTATTATTGGCAAGTGCTTTAAACGGTGTTCCCGACAAATGCAACGAAAATTTACGCTTAATACGATCAAATGCAACATCTGTTTTGTATGTATCCACACCCTCATGTGCTTCGTCGATGACAAGGATATCCCACTCCATATTTGCGACCTCACCTAATTTATCATACTGACCTCCAAAATAGATTGATCCTTTCATATCCTGCAAGGATACAAATTCAATACATTTTACATTGTCACTGTCTTTTTCCAAGAGAAAATGTGTATATTCTTCTCTTGTCAGCACACCTCTTTTCCCTTTCAGTGCATCAACTTCACTCACAAAATGATAACCCGATTCACTACCCAGAAATTTGGCATAATCTGAAAACCATGAATTTGCAATCGCCGGTCGATTTGTGACGATCAACACTTTTTCTGCCCCGATTTTCTGTACAAAATCATAGACCGATAACGTCTTTCCAAATCTCGGCTTGGCATTCCACAGAAACTCTCCATCTTTATGAGTTGCCTGATAATCAACTGTCATTGCAACCGCACTCTGCTGCTCCTCACGCAATTTGTACGGAATCACAGTTTCTGTTGTTTTTAAAATACCATGATCTTCCCTAAAATCACGAAACATCTGCTTTGATGTGGCACCATCCACATGGAACCATTCATTATTCTTGCCTTTTTCCTGCTCTATACCGGATTTTCTCAGATACGCATGAAAATCCTTATCTATAAATGTCTCTCCGGAACCATCATCAAAAGTGGCATTCCCTTTCCATTCAAGCTGCCACTTGATATCCGCAGTGTGTGTCTGTTGATTGATACGAGTTTCTACATCCTGTTCTGTGTATCCTATCTTCGTCCAGCCATTATGACGAACCACTTCCGGAGTGGAATAGCCATAAAGCTATCGGAACTACCTGTTTGGTTGTTTGAATGTTAGGTTTATCCATGCTATTCCATCTCCTTTACATTATTTTCGATAAAAGTGATTTCTTCCTCAGAAAGACCGTATTTTTTGTAGAGTTGCTTGTCTATTGTTTGCTATGGATACAGACCAGTCAATGTCGGATTTATCAGTGAAATCTTGGATGGGAATATACCTCCACACTGGCTTATTACCATTTTGTGTCACTTTAAGTACCCCTAACAATGTTCTTGCAAATTTTGTACAAATGTACTTTCTCAGTGCATTTGCTGATTCCAAATCATCAAAATTACCTATACTAATAAATGTTTCAGTTGAACCTGTTTGTGGCGGCTCTACAAATGGTGCACTAAAGTTTTCGCCAAATTTTCCACTACCGGTTGCCTGTGGAATTAAAACCTTATACGCCTTCATATTTTCCACATTATTGATATATTCCTTTTTTATGTACTTATAAACTCTTTGATTGTTTTCTCGTCCTATAATTTTCACATATTCCTTACCATCATCTGGAATGTCCTTAAAAAAAATCTCTGGTAATAAGTTGATGATATTAGATGACATATCGTAAGCATGTCCTTCACTAAGTCTTTCAATCGCCCATGGATTATCCTCATGCATTTTAGGTGTTAACCTATAAGCTGTTCTTGTATATACAATATTGCTTAAACTCTCAAAATCCTTTCTATCTATAACTTTATGCATAATAGCATTTAATTCCGTGAACTGTGTAAATGCCTTTATTGCTCCATAATTCGACTTATCATCTCGATACGAAATAGCAATTCCCCCCTTTATAGGAGTCGATAATCCCGGAAAAACTTTATTACTATCCGGTTCATAATACGGAATTTTCAAATGTTCATCATTCAACATTTTGTCATTCCATGACTTTGGTGTAGAGCCAGCATTAAACAAAAACCGAGCCGGATGTATCATTTCAACAACATCTGCTACCTTATATGCTTCTTCAAGAAATAAATTGTAAACTGGCGGTGCAAAATTTCTTTTATTATCTTCTGCTAACTCATGCTGTAAATTACTCTCCTCCTGATACGGCGGATTTCCAATCGCAAAATCAAACTTCATCTCATCTACCTTCCTTCATACTTTTGTACGTCAGCGACTTATCGCTGCGCCAGTCATAAATCCGGCAGTACACTTCTTCCGGGTCTTCTATATCCTGCTTTCTCGGCTCATCTGCTACCACAAAGTCAAATAGACTGAATTGATGATATTCCTCTTTGGGCTTTCCAAAAGGGGAATCGTCCCGGATATTCCATCCATCTGCCACAGGTTCCAGACAATAACATTCACAATCTTTCGCAGTTCTACATCTGTTGGAACTCTGTCCCACCTATCCTGCATATATTCCACAAAAGTTATGAGCAAATTGATTCTTGCAATCAGAAGACTGTCTCCCTGAAATTCATAACCATACACACTCTGATATGCTCGAAGCACCCATTTGAACCATTCTGTTTCATTGACTGTATTTTCATTTACCACACGCAGTTTTCTGTCTAAAATTCCTATCCGCTGCCTAATCTCAAGCGGTTCTCCGGTAGCGGCATCATAACGCGACACGATATATGGAGCTTCACCACAGGTAATCTCAAGCCTTTTGGAATCGACATATTTTTTCCATCCATCCTCTGTGTCAAACACCACTTTTTCTGTGTTTACCTGCCACCCTTGATCCTGCTCAATATTGAAAACATTTTTTCTTCCAAACCACTCCTCATCACAGTGGTTATTCATTTTGTTGCATATCCACGATGGCGTAAACACCTCTGCTTTTGATCTGGTACGCTCCTGTTGTTGTTCCTTATTCTTTAGCACTCTCGGCTGTATCTCATATTGCGTAAATCCCTTTAAGATTTCTTCTGTCATCTGCTCAGTTTCCTTGATTGGAGTACCTTTGGAACTATATACCGATGTCGCAAATATAATATTTTTCTTTGTTGTCTTATCCTTCAGCAATGCTTTAAGATTTTCACTGACCGGATAAGCATTTATATCAATTAACTTATCCATTTTTATCCTCATTTCTAAAGCCGGCTATCGCTGATAGCCAGCTTGGAAAAATGTATACTTTTTTTCATGAGAAAATTTGGATTGGTAACTGTGAAATTTCACGAAGTTTTGACAGAAAATTACTGAATTTCGACTGATTTCGTGATACAATATGTAAGAATCGTTTTATGTATATGATTACTGGAAATGTATACCATTTCAGTTAGAATGCATGAACTATTTAACTGGATTTTTCATATTTTACAGCCTTACTGTAAAACGTCTTAGGGCACATATTACAAGCCTTTGCAGCTTCTTCTATTGTGATTTTCCCTGCCCGCCAGTCTTTGTGCATCTGATAAAAGTTTTCTGGAATTGGTAATGGTGGCCTGCCAAACTTTACACCCCTTGCTTTCGCTGCTGCAATTCCCTCCGCCTGTCTTTGCTTGATATTGGTACGTTCGTTTTCTGCGACATAGCTGAGCAATGCCAGAACAACATCGCTGATAAATGTTCCGAGCAGATTCTTTTCTCTGCGAGTATCTAGCAGCGGCATATCTATGACAACAATATCTGCTTTCTTCTCTTTCGTGATAATGCGCCATTGTTCATTCAATTCCCCGTAATTCCTGCCTAAGCGGTCAATCGACTTGATATACAGCACACTGTTTTCATTTAATTTTCGCAATAACCGCTTATATTGTGTTCTCTCAAAATCCTTACCTGACTGCTTATCCATATAAATGTTATTCTCAGGTACTCCCATCTCCGTTAATGCGATTTTCTGTCTATCCTCATTTTGCTCCTTGGATGACACTCGCATATATCCATAAACATTTATATCTTCCATGTATTTTGCCTCCCATCTGCCAATTTTCCTACTTAGGTCTAGTATTTGCATACATATTGGTATATAACCAACAGAACGCTGATTCGATAAAATCAACCTTCTGTTATAGTGTATAATCATCATTGTAATAACGTTGCTCTCACAATCTCCTCAGCTCTCTCCCAAATATTGTTAATCCGTTGCACCCAAAGCATCTGATTTTTCTCTTTCAGATGTTCAGTCATGCCCTCTTGTTCTGCCATCTGCTTTACCAATAAATCAAACTGCGCCTCTGCCTGTTCCTGCATCATAAGCAAAAGTTCCTTTAGTTTTCCGCTTAATAGCATCATCTGATAGATACCGCTCCGATGCTCTTTCAGATAATGTCTTCTCATAAGTCCAAACTTTCTCAATTTCCATTCCGGCTCTGGATCAGAAAATTAAGTTTGGTATCAAATAATCTCCATTTTTTTCGTATGTAATATTCATCAACAACCTCTCTTTTTCTGTTTCTTGTATTTGTTTCTATATAGTATCATTTTATTGCGTTTTATAATATCGTAACTTTTGTTTCGTGTCAATATCTTTTTGCTTTATTTTTTTGTTCTTGTGTGTTATCCTATATATGATGTTGATCAGTTTCACAAAAATATAGCTTTAGAGCAGGAGGCATGTTGTTATGACAGTCGGTGAAAACATAAGACGTATCCGGCAGGAACGTAATCTTACTCAAAGACAATTAGGAGAAATGGTTGGCGCAAGTGAAGCCTACATTCGTGCCTACGAAAGCGGCAGAAGAAATCCCAAGCCATCATCTCTTGAAAAAATAGCTGATGCTTTATCTGTCAATCCCGAAGTACTGGCGAACTCTGATTTTGATGGCATAAAAGCCATACACAGACTTTTTCAGATATTCCGGCAATACGATGGACAACTCTTTGAATACCAGGATAAAGATGGAAATGATATGGTTGGAATCAGCTTTGGAACATTGTCTTTGATGCAATCATGGTTAGACCGCTATGAAAAATATGTGGAAGAAGTTGAAAAATGCAATGAAATAAAAGATGTTAAGAAACGTGGGGAAGCTCTGCTGAAAGCGGAGGCAGACTTTAACCTTTGGATGGATATTTATCCGGAATCGGAACCATGGCAGGAGCGGCTTAAGATTCAGAAGGCACATGATGAGGTTATGGATAAGATAGGACGAACTTTTTTCGAATAAGAACATCAAGAATAATGGGGAAAAATAAGAGTATAATAAACAAATAATATTAGATGATGGTTCCTATATCACAAAATAAAAGGAGAAATTGAAAATGGCTATTCACATTAAAAACTTTAATATTCAATCATACCGTGGAATACAAAATCTTACATTAGAAAATTTAAATAGTATTAACATTTTGACCGGTAATAATAATAGTGGCAAGACTAGCATCTTAGAAATATTATCAACTGTTGATAATCCTCAAGATATTGGAGCTTGGGTGTTACCTTCTAGGACTACTAATAGTCGCATTCGTAGTCATTCATTTTTTTAATGGATTTTCTAGTATGTTTCCTGTCGATAATGAAAACAAGTATGTATCATATGAATTTTTAACTTCAGATAACATAAAGACTCAGGTAAAATTAGAAGGAGAATTAGAATCTACACAAATTCCTGAAGATGAAATGCATCGATTGAATGGTTTATTAAGAACAGACTCCTCTAAAGAGGAAAGTGAGATTATTGATACAACATGTTTACATTTATCAACATTTATAAATAATCAAATAGTAAATGAATATAACTTTATACGATTTTCAAACAAGAATATCAAGATTTGTAAACAAAAAACCCTTTTTCGTGCGAACAACCTATGTTTCGCCCGTTGACCATGCCACTGGAATGCTCTATCTTGATGATGTTTTAGCTGATACTCAACTGTATGAGCAATTACTAAATATACTTCAGGAATTCGATAATAATATTATTAGTATCACTTCAATAAAAACTAAAAATGCAATACCTGAATACATGGTATTGACTAAGAATCATCATTCTGCTATTCCTTTAAACTCATATGGTGACGGAATGAAAAAAGCCTTATTATTATTAAGCGCCATTGTACGTTCGCAAAATGGAATTTTGTTGCTAGATGAATTCGAACTGCTATCCATACCTCTGCAATGGATTCCGTTTTTTCTTGGTTATTACAAAGTGCCCTAAAGTTGAATGTTCAAGTTTTTTTAACTTCTCATAGTAAAGAGGCTATTGACAAGATATTAAAAATGAATGATACCATTCAGTCAAACATCAATGTTTACACTTTGTATAATTGCAATGGTAATAATTATGCACGAATGCTAAATTGCCTAGATGCAATAAATGCACAAGATAAATTAGGATTGGAGTTAAGATAATGAATAATATAATAATATGCGAAGGCTCTACAGATTACTATCTCCTTCAGTACTATATGCGAGAAGCCTTAGATTGGAATGATGACAAACAAATTCAATCAAATATTTTAAAAATACCAGGTCAAAAGTCTAGAAATTTAATAAAGGATTCGAATATACTAACCATTATGTCTGCAGGAGGATGTAGCAGACTTACAGAAGGTCTTAATGAAACATTAACGAGAAATTATTTAACACCACCTGACTTATCTGAAATGTATTCAAAAATTATTATTGTTACAGACAGAGATGAACATGATACTGAAATGATTTTATTCAATCCATTCAATGCAAATTAGACCATTTTAATGTATCTTACGCAAAAACACTTACCAATAACAACTGGATATCATGTGAAATGAAAAACCAATTAGGAATACCAGAAAAATTTGATATTTTACTGCTTGTTATTCCTTTTGAGAAAAATGGTGCCATGGAAACTTTTCTACTTGATGCAATTAGCAATGAAAACCCTTATGACAAAAAAATAATACAGTCATGTAACTCATTTGTCGACAATGTTGATTCAGAAAAAAAATACTTAACCTCTAGAAGATATATCACTAAGGCTAAGTTTGATACATATTTTTCAATAAGAACTCCTGCAGAACAATTCGCAGAAAGACAGCAAATATTAAAAAATGTCAAATGGGAACAATACACTAAAATCCAAACAGATTTCTTAAAATTATCCGAAATATAAATGTACCCAAATCGTACCCAATGCCATCAAAAAAATCCCTACAAAGCCTATAAATACAAGCTTTGTAGGGATTTACCTTGTTCCGGGGCACACCACATTATCCTCAAAGGGCAAAATCCAATATCCTCACTATCCTCACATCCCACTGCAAAACCACACTGCAAAATCCTCCGGCACTGCAGCGCAATTCCACAGCACATTCCACAGTGGTAATCCTGACAACCCAACTTCTATCGCGTCCAATATAACAGTATCATCTTACACAGCAGCACTATCGCAATGTCACTTTCGCAGCATCGTCCAAAGCATCCCTCACACCCTGCAACACCAGGAAATATCAACGTTTCGCAGTGTTACCCATGCCCTTGTAGTTTCGCAGCAAACTCATGCAGTGATGTTTAGTCTACTTCTATTATATACAGAAAACTGTAAAATTCAACGTGGATTTTTACAGCTTTTGCCGATATCACGTTGCTTATTTACGCCTCATTTTATCTGAGTCAGAATCCTGTGTGACCGGGGCAGAAATGACAAAAAAGAACAGCAACAAAGCTACGCTGCGGTATTACTCTCTGTTGCTGATAGGATAATCATTTTTGCCTTTTACAGGATAATGTGATGTGCCCTGTGATATGTACATTACTCAAACTCTTGGGCGGAGAGATTAATCTGGTTGTTTCACGGTACACATTTGTGTGTTTTATTCTTCGTATTCATCGTATTTTGCATTTTTATGTACCTCGTCCCAAATTTTTAGAGCCAAAATAGAGCCATATTTACTAAGCAATCAATAATATTTTTCAGTTTTCCATTACTAATTTGCCTGTTTCATCAATACTAACATTCTTCCAATATTTCAAAAAGTGATTTCCATAATCATTTTTTGCAAAGCAATCATAAAACATCTGTATAACTTCCTGCTTGGTTTTGCCATTTAGTTCTGCTTCTATATCATCAATAGAATGAGAATTTACATCAAACAATTTTTTTGCCCAGATACCTCATTACAGAAATTTGTTTTGTCAAGTGCATTAAACTTTGTAAATGTTTCAATAATTCTTCTTATAGGATTTAGTAACATATCTGCCGACGTTACGTCATATTCATACAAAAGTTTAAGTTCAATCCATAATGATTCATAGCTCGTTTTAAAATCATCCTCATCTTTCACTAAAGTAATTATTTGTGTTTTTGTGCCATTTGAATGAAATCTAATAAATTTATCCTTATTGTACTTATGATTATATCTAACATTAATTGTAGAAATAGCTTATTATGTGTCAGCAAAATAAAATGATCTGTTTCTAATAATTTCTTCATCAGTGTCTGTAATTCCTCTATTATTAAATATTGCATTCCATCATCATTTAGAATTCATTGGATCATCAAAAACTATTATTCTAGGCTTATTAACAGGAGTCTCTTTAACCTCATCTAATTTTTTCGAGAAAATATAAAAAATGCAATTACATTTTTTTTCAACCTGTAGACAATTCTGTTATATCTCTAATCGCATTAGTATTGCAGTCTTTAACTTTATAAAATCCCTTAGACTCTGAATCTTCAAAATGTTCCAATTTAAAAGATACCATATGTAACAATTTCTTGTTTATATTATCAGCCAATATAGATTCATTCTTAGTTTGATTCTGCAAATCTGTTATTTCTGCCAAAATATTAGTTATACTATCTTTCAGACCGCCATGACCATCAATTTTACTTTTTTCATCATCAAACTCTTTTTCCCTTTGATTCATTTCGATTAGCAAAGTATCCGCTTCAGCTTTCTTAGAAAAATAATCAAATTCATCTATTAGCTGCTTTACATAATGACAACGTATCTTTCTTATTGACTCCTGTTTTTTTGCTTCTATATCGTTTTCATTGTTACTTTTTTGAATATCCCTATACTTTTTTTCAACATCAGAAAAACTTTTTGGCACCTCATCTTCTACTTCATTCCTAGACTCGAAGAGATATTTTTGTTTATCATCAAGTACTTTTTTCATTTTAGTGAGAAATACCATATAAGATTTTTTTATAATCTCTATTTCTTCTTTATTGTCGTTGCTTCTTTTATATAGGCTGGATAGAAATCCGCAATTGATACCTGAATGCCAGAAACGTTTTTCATTATTAAATCTATACTTTCTATCTTTTCAGCAATTTGCATTTGAAACTCTTTTACCTCATCTGCCGAAAAATAAACTTTCTAATTCATCGAAAACATCATCTTTTATTTCATTTCCGCAGAAAGCGCACACTTCCCCCTTTTTATGCAGTTTTAGTCCTCTTTTTGCAAATTCTCTTTTTTCCGGATTATTGTCTATCCTTTTAACTTTTACTCTTTCCGTTACTGTTTTTTGTAAAATACTATTTATTTCATTCAAAAGTTGTGTCATATCTTCACATGGAAAAAGGATATTCGGAGCAGTTTTAACCTCAGATTTTATAGTTTCTATTAACTCTTTCTTTTCATCATCCTGGAGTAATGCTGCGGACTGTAAATCATCTTGAAAATTTCTCTTATTATAAGATGTTTTTGCAATTTGTGGATTTTTCTTATTTTTAATAGTTGATGCTGATTGTGTATAAAAATCATCCAGTTTTTTCTCCGCTACTCTATATGCTTCTTGTGCATTTCGTTTTCTAGTCCAAAAATTTGAATCTTCCTCCACTTCCGGTTCAGATAAA
>ENA-OQCQ01000059-OQCQ01000059.1-human-gut-metagenome-genome-assembly--contig:-NODE-59-length-12877-cov-1.239529_pt1 | contig 12877 bp, 19 predicted proteins | sample MGYA00242761_ERZ504585 | MGnify/ENA primary metagenome ERZ504585 (study PRJEB26092, sample SAMD00036343) | human gut metagenome | host: Homo sapiens | study: EMG produced TPA metagenomics assembly of... | reverse complement strand
TAATATTTTTGGACAAAAAAAGAACAGCCATCGTTCTGCTGTCCTTTAGGAGAAGGTATTTTACTATGGGGATAGTAAAAATATATAATGTATTGGGGGGTTTTTACGTTAATTATAGTATCACGTGCCATGAAAAATGTCTATTATCGTGATGCACAAACATGCATAAATTTTCGATTATTTTATGATTTGCATATTATTGATTTATGATAATCATAACTGTTCAGTACCTTCACAGTTGCGGGCCGCAAGCGCATTATAATCAGCTGCGCTGCCGGGCGCTTGCATGCAATTCGATGTATACCTTAGTGACCCTCATATCATTTCAATATTTTTCAAAATAAATTTATATATAAGTTGACTTTTTTAATCTAAAGGAAGAAAATAGAAACATAAATTGGAAGGAAAGGAGCGGACTCTCATGAAGAAAATACTGGTTTTACCACTGTTGCTTTGTCTTATATTCTGCTCCTTTCTAAGTCTCGACAAAAATCTGGACGAATTTGATCCTGACCGCACAGCATACGGTTCATACGATCACAGAGTTGTCTGGGGCTCTTATGCTTCTTCTGATAAGGCCGCGCTTCCACAACAGGAAGTCTTGGACTCACGTGCAGTGCTTTATTCAGAGTCAGATATGTCGGCACTCATGGATTGCCAGTATATAGAAGAAATACCTTCTTTTCCTGCAGTCATATGCCGCATCCGTACCTCTTCGCTTGGTTTTTTAGGCAGGCTTACATCCAATTTAAGCTGGCTGGGTGCGTTACTCCAGTTAATACATATTATTTTATTCGCATATGCGCTATCGTGGTCATGCGCATATGCCTCACAAACACGAGCCGGCGCTTTATTATCCGTTTTATCCACGACAAGGATGGGCATAAACTAATTTCCTTCGCTGATTATTTCAAAATTCGCGCATATGCGGAGGAAATATAACTTAGATACATTAAATAAACATTTTCTCCGCGTCATGCTGATAAAGTAAAACGGAGGATTTAAAATGCTTGAAACAATAATAATTATCGTGTGTGCTGCCGTTTGTATCGGCGCTGCAGCCTATGCCTGGTGGATGGAGAACGGTCCTGAGAAGGACGACAGTGATGCAGCCAGAAAGAACAGCCAAGGCCATGCTTATACCAGATACGACAGCAATATCAAGGAAGATGTTGTCTTTCACAAAGCACACAAATAATGATAACATTTATCAACATTAGTAACTATAAACCTAAATAAATTATCTCACCCAATTCGTCATGCATCATCTTTAACCCGGATGATTTATGGCAGAACAAAACGAGCCGCAATCCTGATACCCACAGGATTGGCTCGTTTTTATATTTCTGTTTCTATACCTTCACTTCTGTCAAATGATGTACTAGATATTAAGCATATCGCTGAGCTCCTTAAGTGCTCCGTCTGTCTCATGTGCGAGAACCTTCTTTGCAAGTATCTTTCCAAGCTGAACACCTTCCTGATCGAAGCTGTTTACATTCCATAAGAAGCCCTGGAACATGATCTTGTTCTCAAAGTGTGCAAGGAGTGCACCAAGAGATGCAGGATTTACCTGGTCTCCGATGATGATGCTTGAAGGACGTCCACCCTCGAAGTTCTTGTTCTTGTTGTCGTCTGCCTTACCACATGCAAATGCAACTATCTGTGCTGCTACGTTTGCACAGAGCTTCTGCTGGCTTGTGCTGTCCTGGATGACTACATCTGTGTCAAGCTGGTTGTTCTTGAAGCCGATGAACTGGAGTGGCACAATATCTGTTCCCTGATGAAGGAGCTGATAGAATGAGTGCTGTCCGTTTGTTCCAGGCTCACCAAAGAGAACCGGTCCTGTCACATAATCTACAGGCTCACCGAAACGGTTAACCGACTTGCCGTTTGACTCCATATCAGCCTGCTGTAAATGTGCAGGGAAACGGCTGAGTGCCTGTGAATATGGAAGCACTGCTGTGCTAGGATATCCGAGTACATTTCTCTCGTAAACACCGATGAGTGCGTCGAGCATCTCAGGATTCTCCATGATGTCTGCATTCTTTGAAAGCTTATCCTCTGCTGCTGCTCCGTCGAGGAACTGTGCAAATACCTCCGGACCGAATGCAAGTGAGAGAACTGCTCCACCAACTGCTGATGTTGATGAGTAACGTCCTCCGATGTAATCGTCCATGAAGAAGGCTGCAAGGTAATCGTCGCTCTTTGCAAGCGGTGATGTCTCGCTTGTTACAGCAATCATGTGCTTAGAGGCATCAAGTCCTGCGTTCTTTAATGCATCCTTCACGAATGACTCATTTGTAAGAGTCTCAAGTGTTGTACCTGATTTAGATACTAATATAAAAATAGAGTGAGCTACGTCAACTGATGCCAACACACTTGCCGCATCATCAGGGTCAACATTGCTGATGAATTTGGCTTCCATCTTGAATGTATTGTTTTTCTTTGCCCAGTTCTCAAGTGCTAAGTACATAGCACGAGGTCCTAAATCACTTCCGCCGATTCCAATCTGAACAACTGTTGTAAACTTCTCTCCTGCTGCATTTGTAATCTCGCCTGAGTGAACCTTGTTTGCGAACTCAGCGATTCTCTCCTGCTGCTCTACGTAGAATTTACGCTTGTCAACTCCGTCTGCCACTACAGCATCTCCGAGCTGTCCACGAGTAAGCTGGTGCAGAACGAGACGGTTCTCACCTGTATTGATAACAGCACCATTGTAAAGTGCCTCAAATTTTTCTGTAAGCTGAGCCTCCTTTGCAAGCTTTGCAAGTGCCTCAAGCACATCTGCATCCACCTGCTTTGCAGCGAAGTTGTATGTGAATCCCTCTGCCATTGGGATGTTGTACTCCTTGACACGCTTAGCGCCATTGTCTCCTGACATGGCCTCTTTTATGTCAACACGTCCCACGTTAGAAAGCTCCTTGAAGGATTCCAGGGTATCCAAGTTGTTCCAGGTAATCATTACGATTTCCTCCTTATCATTTAATCTTATTTTCACCAATCGCTTAAATTATACTATCAATCATTTTTAAGTTCAAGAGTTGAGAAACTTTATAAGTAAGTTTTTCGATAAAATTTGTATTTTGTTTTGTTTGTGTGCGAATATGCACTTTTTATGTGAAATCAGTAACTATTCAGATCCACACTCATCCCGCGCATGAATGTCCATCTTCCTATCGGAGGCATTCACATATTTCTTTGTTCTTTTTTATTTCGTCGTATGTCAAAATAATTTATTCCGTTTTCTTTCTTACTGTGTAACTATATGCGTCTAAGCTCAGCCAGACAGATGCACACAAATCCAAGCATTCCTGTGATACCGCCTGCCGTGAAAGCGATATTGAGCACTGCCTTTACAGCCATCACTCCACACAGCTTAGCAAGTCCAAATGCCACCGCAAAGCCAAACACAAACGATACTGCTGTGCCAAGAAGTAATATTATGTATCTGTATTTTGTTATCATTTCTTCATCAAACATTATTTTCCTCCATCAAATCGGCTATCAGAAATTATTCAATATCATTTTTATTACTTTTTTAACATATCATTCTAATGAAAATATACTGTCTGCGTCATGTAAAATTTGTTGGAAATTGTTGTAATGCAGTTACTACATATCAGTAACGTAATGCGGTTTTATTAAAAATCAGTTGACTTTGCCGGTGCAAGGTACTATACTCATGTTTGTAAAATTATTGGTATCTCCCTTTTAATTTTACATATTTACATAGTTTAATAACGGATTTTTGAGAGTGAACAGAGTTCATGAAGGGGTACACCACCGCGGGTGTATTGCTTTGTGAACTCTTTTTTTAATGTATTGCTTCGGGATAATCCCCGCTTTTTCCACATCTCAATCCGGAAAGGAGACGCACAATGGTAAAAATCAACGGTAAAGAAGCTGCAGATGTATGCGGCATGACTGTTTCGCAGTATCTTTCAGCTAACAATTACAACCCTAAGCACATCGTTGTGGAGCTGAATGAAGAGATTCTTCCAAAGACTGAGTATGACAGCACTGCTATCGCCGACGGCGATGTGGTAGAGATTTTAAGCTTTATGGGCGGGGGCTGATTAAAAACAAACACTTTTTACACCATCAATAAAAACATAAGGAGTTAATCATGAGTAAAAATATAGATTTAGCAAACGACAAATTAGTTTTAGGAGGTCACGAGTTTACCTCACGTTTCATCCTTGGTTCGGGAAAGTTTTCACTCGACCTTGTAAAGGCCTGCATTGAGAAGCTGATGCACAGATTATCACACTGGCTCTGCGCCGTGCAAACGATGGAGGACTGGCAAACATCCTCGACTATATTCCGGACAATGTCACACTGCTTCCAAACACATCAGGCGCCAGAAATGCCGATGAGGCTGTAAGAATCGCACGTTTGTCCCGCGAGCTGGGCTGTGGAGATTTCGTAAAAATTGAAATCATGCGCGACAGCAAATATCTGCTTCCGGACAACTTTGAGACAATAAAGGCTACAGAGATTCTCGCAAAGGAGGGCTTTGTCGTAATGCCTTACATGTATCCTGACCTCAACGTAGCAAGAGACCTTGCAAACGCCGGCGCTGCCTGCATCATGCCTCTCGGTGCGCCTATCGGCTCAAACAAGGGCATCTGCACAAAGGAATTTATCCAGATTCTGATTGACGAAATCGACCTGCCTATCATCGTGGATGCAGGCATAGGCCGTCCTTCACAGGCATGCGAGGCCATGGAAATGGGTGCTGCCGCAGTCATGGCAAACACCGCTGTTGCAACAGCCGGTGATGTTGAGATAATGGCAGAGGCATTTAAAAAGGCTATCGAGGCCGGAAGAATGGCTTATCTGTCAGGACTCGGACGCACTCTGACCAAAGGAGCCAGCGCATCATCTCCTCTGACAGGATATCTGCGCGACTAATCGATTATATAATAATTAGCTTTTGAAGGGAACACATAATGACTAACGATACAAATATAACAAATGATAAAGATATCAATGCAAATATCGCCCACGATGACCACTTCAACGACAGCATTGTAAACGAAGTAATCCTCGAGGACATGAAGAAAAACAGAATAGACCATATGAAATATCTGCCTGATATGGAGGTTCTTGACTCCGATATCATGGACAGGGTTGTTGCCGAAATGGATGCCTACGACTACGACCAATACACCGCAGCCGATGTTCGCGCGGCGCTCTCCCACGAATACCGCACATTGGAGGATTTCAAGGCTCTGCTCTCGCCTGCTGCACAGCCATTTATTGAGGAAATCGCACAGGCTGCACAGCTTGAGACCAGAAAGCACTTCGGCAACAGCGTATGCATGTTTACACCGCTTTACATATCAAACTACTGCGAAAACTACTGTATCTACTGTGGTTTCAACTGTCACAATAAAATCAACCGCGCAAAGCTGAATGCTTCAGAAATCGAAAAGGAAATGGCTGCAATCGCCAAAACCGGTCTTCAGGAAATCCTGATTCTCACCGGTGAGAGCAAGAAAATGTCAGACGTCGAATACATTGGAGAGGCATGCAAAATTGCCCGCAAATATTTCAAGGTTTATAGGTCTTGAGGTTTATCCTATGAACTCTGACGAATACGCATACCTGCACGAGTGCGGTGCTGACTATGTGACCGTTTTCCAGGAGACCTACAACTCTGACAAATACGAGACTCTCCACCTTGCCGGACACAAGAGAATTTTCCCTTACCGTGTAAATGCACAGGAGCGTGCTCTTAAGGGCGGTATGAGAGGTGTCGGCTTTGCTGCACTTTTAGGTCTCGATGATTTCAGGAAGGATGCGCTTGCCACCGGATATCACGCATACCTGCTCCAGAAAAAATATCCAAGAGCCGAGATTGCATTCTCATGCCCTCGTCTGTGCCCTATCATAAACAATGACCGTATCAATCCAAAGGATGTCCACGAGACACAGCTCCTTCAGGTGGTATGCGCTTACAGGCTCTTCATGCCGTTTGCAAGCATCACCATATCTACTAGAGAGGTAGCGCGTGTACGTGACAATCTCGTAAATATCGCCGCCACCAAGATTTCAGCCGGTGTCAGCACCGGAATCGGAAGCCATGTGGACGATATAGAGGACAAGGGCGATGACCAGTTTGAAATCTCTGATGGCAGAAGCGTGGATGAGGTATTTAATGCACTGCTCGACAATGGTTTACAGCCGGTGATGAGCGACTATATTTACGTGTAGGTGCGAATATGAATAAAGAAAAACTCTTAGATGAAAACTCAAAACATGCTTTACAGAGTGATAATATAATCGCTATCACAAACAGACACCTGTGCCACCGCCCATTCATGGAACAGCTCGAGCGCGTCTGTAAGCTTCATCCTCATGCAATTGTGCTCAGGGAAAAGGATATGCCGGAGGCAGAATATCTGTCTCTGGCACGCGATGTGATTGCTCTGTGTAAAGAATATGATGTGCAGTGCATGCTGCACAGCTTTATAAATGTAGCAATGGAGCTTGAACATCCGTATATACATCTGCCATTGCCAATCCTTGAAGCTTATATCAAAAAAAGACATGCCCGGCGATATATCCACAGGTATGTCAAAAAGCACTGACAATTATCAACAATTCTTCAAGGTTATCGGAACCTCTGTCCATTCTGTAGAGGATGCCATAAAAGCCGAACAGCTTGGCGCTACATATATGACAGCAGGACATATTTTTGCAACCGACTGCAAAAAAGGACTGCCTCCGCGCGGACTTGATTTCCTCAAAAATGTCTGTGATGCGGTTGGGATACCGGTTTATGCAATCGGCGGCATTAATATTGCTTCAAGCGATGACAGCACAGCTTCTGATGCACCATCCACTTATGATGCTACGCCAGACATTAGTGTTCCGAGACTTGCTGATGTTATGGAATGTGGAGCCGCCGGAGGATGTATTATGTCGGGGATGATGAGGGTATAAAATCTATAGATACTAACAGTCCCCGGTCTAAACGACCGAGGACTGTTCCTCCAAAATCTCTTGTGGTTCACAGCACAGCGCCTTTGACAGCCTGACAACATATTCGACCTGTGCCTTATTTATATCCTTCCTGCGCTGTTCATACTGCTGAATTGTTTTTACAGGAATGCCTGTTTCTTCTGCAAGAACGCTCTGACTGATACCAGCCCTTTTGCGTAGTTTTTTAAGATATGTCTCCGCTCTTGATACCTGACTCATCTCTCTCAATTTCAAAATGGCAGATGAAATATCCATCTCATGATAAGGATTATACATATTTCTGATTTTACAAATAGGTATCTCTTTATCAATCATTTCAAAGGTTTTACCATTCTCCCATTGGTAATATGCCAAAATCCATCCTGTCCAATATTCCTGGCTTTTAGCTGTATTGTACGAAGGCATGATTATATCATCATCAGGTATATCTAATACCCTTATCGCAAGTTCAGCGCCCGACATCCCGGTTATCACAAATAAATCACCTTTTGAAAAGCGCATACTATATTCAGACTGCAAAAATCTTTTATAATAATCCTCCAGCTCATATCCGAGATCATACACTGCATAACTAAGCATCTCCCCAAGACTTCGCTGTGCAATTCGAAGATAAACCTTGTCATATGCGTAAATCATCTTTTTTCATCTCCTCATCTATAATCTTTGAAATATAAAAATGTCCTCCTAGTAGAAGTATAGTTATACAATACTCCCACAGGAGGACATTTTCAATTCATATTTACATTTCACACATCCTAGTTTCCGCACTCAATACTGATCTCATTGAATGTGCCAAGAATATCATCAACCTGCATAGCCTTCTTATCGGCACCGGCCTTGTCGATTATCGCCTTGCCCTGATGCATCATGATGAGACGGTCTCCGTATTCAACAGCATAGCGCAGATTGTGAGTGACCATGATTGTTGTAACCTTCTTCTCTGCCACAATCTTGCCTGTGAGCTGCATTACAATCTCAGCAGTCTTTGGATCGAGGGCTGCAGTGTGCTCGTCAAGGATGAGAAACTCGATTGGATTCATCGTAGCCATGAGAAGCGCAAGTGTCTGTCTCTGACCGCCTGAAAGTGCGCCAACCTTTGTGTGAAGCTTATCCTCAAGTCCAAGGTTTAACTCGGCAAGCATCTCCTTGTAATGCTCTATCCTGCTGTGATTCGTACCACGGCCCAGACCGTATGTCTTTCCTTTATTGTCAGCTATGGACAGATTTTCAAGGATTGTCATGGAAGGACAGGTTCCCTTTGCCGGATCCTGAAATACACGGCCTATGCGGCGGTGTCTGATAAAATCCTTCTGCTTTGTGATGTCAGTGCCGTTTACCACTATGCTGCCACCGTCAATAGGGATAGAACCGCAGATGATGTTGAGCATAGATGTCTTTCCGGAGCCATTACTTCCTACAACGGAAACAAACTGTCCATCATCTATTTTCAGATTAAAATCATCAAAGAGGCATATCTCGTTGACTGTTCCCGGATTATATAATTTGTGGATATGGTTGAGCTCTAACATTATGCCACCTTCTTTCTTTTGTTTCTATCCATTCCAAGCACCAGAATGATGAGGAACAATACCGCTGTAATGAGCTTCAAATCGCTCGACGGCATACCAAGCTTTATAGCGATTGCCACACATGCCTTGTATATGATTGCTCCAATAACAACACTCGAGGTCACACGGATAAAGCTTACTTTTTTAAGAAGACTTATTCCGGATAATAACGCTCGCGAGGCCTATAACCATTGTTCCGGTTCCCATTGATATGTCGAAATATCTCTGCTGCTGCGCAAAAATACATCCGCTTAAGCTACAAAGACCGTTGGCGATTGCAAGGCCGATGATTTTTGTGATGCCCTTGTCCACACCCATAGATGTAACGATAGTCTCGTTGTCACCTACGGCGCGAAGCAGATATCCTGACTTTGTGCTCATGTACCAATCGAGCAGGAATTTCATCACAAGTGTGATAACAAGGATGATAATCACATTTGAAAACTGTGCTAAGCCGCCCTTAAATACATTTCTGACAAAATCATTGTCGAAAAGTGTGGTCATATTGTATATTGGCAGGTTTGCTCTTCCTGCAATACGAAGATTCACCGTGTAGAGCGCTGTCATCATGATAATTCCCGATAAAAGGTCACGCACCTTGAGCTTCACATGGATGATTCCGGTCAGCATTCCGGCAAACGCACCTGCCGCAAATGTCACAAGCAGTGTGAGTATCGGATTAACGCCCTTTGTGATGAGTACCGCCGAAAGTGCCGCTCCAAGCGGAAAGCTTCCATCTACGGTCAGATCCGGAAAATCCAGTATGGTGTATGTGATATATATTCCAAGAGCCATGATTGCATAAATCATGCCCTGCTCTAAAACGCTAAAACTAATGTCACGGTGTATCCTCCCCTGCTTTAAAAATCAACGTAATTATTTTACTTCAATCTTATCAAATGTCTCGGCTGCATCCTTAATGTAATCTGCATCGAGTGTCATACCAATCTTGTCTGCCGCTGCAGTGTTTACATAAAGCTCTGCCTTTGAAGCTGTGATAAACGGAGTGTCAGAGGCTTTCTCCTCACCCTTTAAAATCTTTGCTGCCATCTTTCCTGTCTCGATTCCAAGCTGGTAGTAATCGATTCCCATTGAAGCGACACAGCCTGATTTAACCTGCTCAATTTCACTTCCGAATACCGGAATCTTTGCTCCATTTGCCTTGTCGAGAACAGTCTGGAGTGCATTTACTACTGTGTTGTCTGTGAGGTTGCACAGGCAGTCAACCTTGGAAACAAGATCTGATGCTGCAATCTCAATATCTGCTGATGTGTTTATTCCGGTGTCAACGATTTCAAAATCGTATTTATCTGCAAGCTCCTTGTACTCCTCAATGGTGCTGCATGAGTTGCCTCACTTGTAGTGTAGAGAATACCGATTTTCTTTGCATCCGGCATCATCTCCCTGATCATCTTAAGCTGCTCCTCAACAGGAAGCACGTCTGATGAGCCTGTGATGTTTCCGACACTTGAGCCGTCCTCCTTAGCAAGACCTGCTGTAACAGGATCTGAAACTGCTGTGTATACTGTTGGAATGTCTGTATTCATAGCTGAATTGTAGGCGCTGGCTGCACATGGTGTGGCGATGGCACAAATCATATCAACCTTCTCAGATACGAAGCTGTCTGCAATAGTGCTTGCTGTACCTGTATCTGTCTGTGCATTCTGGTAATCAACCTTTAGGTTTTTACCTTCCTCGATGCCCTCTTCCTTGAGGCCCTCTAAGAAGCCCTCCCTGCAGTTGTCAAGAGAGCCATGCTCTGCAAACTGCGAAATACCTACTGTGTAGCTGTCACCCTTTGCGCCACTCTGTGTAGAGCCCTTTGAGCCCTCTGCTCCACAGCCTGCCATAAGGCCCATGGTGCAGACTGCAGCTAAAATTACTGATAATACTTTCTTTTTCATATTGAATTCCTCACTTTCTTTGTGAAGTGTTTGTTTCCCGATGTTCGCGATTTTCTCATAAATCTGCCGCAACAAGCCAAATGTCATAGACTCAAATCAAATTTGCGCTAACGACATTTCATCATGTGGGCGTTTATGCAAAAAACCGCCTCAAGCTAATGCTTGAGACGGTAATAAATTCTTATTATCGCGGTACCACTCAATTTGACGAATTGTCCACTCTGTCATGTACTAATATACATGCCGAAATGATAACGGGTTCGGTTCCCGGTGACGCCTACTGATTTAATCGTTAAGGAACTATGCTCTGTACAATCAAACGCTTCGGATCACCCTCGAAAGGCCATTCAACAAATCCATCCATACTGCAATCCCACCATCTGCAGCTCTCTGAGATATCCGGAAAGGTCTACTCTTCTTTCTCATCGGTTTTGAAACACTGTTAAATTAATCTTTTAATATACTTTATGCTCTTTTTGTCACTTTGTCAAGGTAAAGTTTGAAAATTTCTGTATTTAAGAGGTGATACCCCATACATTTTCTTGAAGCTGCGTATAAAATAGCTCACATTCTGATATCCGCTGCACATCGCAACCTCTGTAACGGAAGCTGCTGATTCCTCCAATAGCTGTCTGGCATGCTCCAGTCTGAGATGATTGACATACTGTGACAGGGTAATATGAAAATGTTCTTTAAAGTAGCGTGATATGTATTTTTCTGACAAATGAAACTGTGCGCCAAATTCCTTCAGAGAAATTTCCCTTGTATAGTTTTGCCGGATATACGTTATCATTTCTTTTTCTGTTGTGTTGGTGCCATTTGTGCCATTTTCCAGAATCAGACCATTTCTCCACATTTTCTGAATGAATTTGATGAGAGTTATTTTTGTCTCAAATTGCGCCTCTATATTTGCAGCATCTGTTTTTTCTGCGTTTTTCCCTGATATCTGTGCATTTATCTCTATCAGCCGCTCGCATATATCTGCTGCTGCATCATTTATCTGGGGACTAATCATAAGTCTGCCTCGTTTGAGAGGGGATAGGATTGATTTTTCCATGAGATCGTCCGTCTGAAATGATATATATTCAAGAGGAAACAAAAAACGTGTAATAATCTGCATCTCCTGTCGGCGAGCCCATTAAATGCAGACTGCCCGGAGATACCACAAATGCATCCTTTGGGCTTCCTATATAGTTTTCACCTGATATGGTCACATGCAGCCTGCCCTGCTTTACATATATAATTTCCAGCTCATCGTGCCAGTGTACCGGAATCTGGAATGCACGCTTTACATTACTGATATGGTATTGGCTGAACGGATTTTCCGGTGTGCCGTGTGGCCGGTTTTCTTTTAATTCAAAATACATTTTTCTACCTGCTATTTACTTACAAAATAAAGCTATATCTACTGAATCCACCCATAAGTTTAGTAGTTTAGAATTGTTACTTTCATTTTACAATAAAACTGCTGATTTTTGTAATATAAAATGCAAATTGTAATCTATTTTTTATTAAAAGGCTGATTTTAATCTGAATAATTCAATATTCAATTTCAATTTTGCAGGTTTTATTTTCTGTGACTCATTATAGATAAAGTAGAAATAGTACAATTTTTCCTTGAAATAATACAAGAATTATTTGTGAAAATGTAATATATTGATACATGCAGGCTTCTCTTCTTTATATCTTCCTCTCCCAATTGAAGCTTATAACGAGAAGTTTGCATTCATTCTGTTAATATCACAAAGTATACATACATTATAAATGAGGTAATCTATATGCAGGTTCAAAGAAAAACACTTACACAGCTTTCCATTCCAATATGCTTCGAAACACTTTTTTACATGCTGTCAGGCATGGTCGACACTCTTATGCTGTCATCTGTGAGCGACCAGGCGGTTGGTGCTGTCGGCACGGCAAATACATATATCTCCGTTTTCATCATCATGTTTGGTGTCATCTCAAGCGGTATGGTTGCTGTCATGACGCAGAATATCGGTGCCGGAAAACCGGGTATAGCATATCAGGCAAGGCAGCTTGGGCTTATATTTAACGCTGTAATAGGTGTGCTCATGTCTGTATTTCTGGCTGTTTTTTCCGGTAATATTCTTAAAATGGTCAGCATTGCACCGGCGCTTTTTGATTCGGCAAATACTTATCTGCGCATTGTTGGAGGTGCCTGCTTTTTAAATGCTCTCATACCGATTTTTTCAAGCTACCTGAGAGTTTTCGGCTACACAAAGCAATCCCTTTGGGCATCAATTATTGGAAATGTCATTAACTTTATACTTAACGCTGTTTTCCTCTTTGTAATGAACTGGGGCGTTATGGGTGTTGCCACAGCAACGGTTATTTCACGTATTATCAATCTGATTATTGTTGCCACAATGGGCGCTGTGCTCATCAAGGCAAAGG
>ENA-OQCQ01000058-OQCQ01000058.1-human-gut-metagenome-genome-assembly--contig:-NODE-58-length-12884-cov-1.060045_pt1 | contig 12884 bp, 10 predicted proteins | sample MGYA00242761_ERZ504585 | MGnify/ENA primary metagenome ERZ504585 (study PRJEB26092, sample SAMD00036343) | human gut metagenome | host: Homo sapiens | study: EMG produced TPA metagenomics assembly of... | reverse complement strand
TCCGCAAAAAGAGTGAAATCGGTAAGACTTCTATCAGTAAGCGTAAAAACCATTTCCGTAACGATGATGCGTGATGTGAAATCAATGCTCCGGGATTATTTCGATGTTATGGATGTACCGGACGATGAAGATGGTCTGATTCGCTTTGTGACTGAAAAATTCGGTGAACAGCGTGATTACTATGCTTCTCTGGATGCCCGTTATGATGGACATAAATACCAGATCGTGCATTGGTGCAGGAAGCTATTCATCTGATGGATGATGTACTTTCTCAGAAGAAAGACAATATTGCCCTAATTGAGCGTGTACTGAAAAAAGAGGATGCTCTATTCGATAACAAGGAAGCCATGAACAACGGCATTGAAAACTTCTTTAAGACTCAGGTAACAGTATTCGACCAGGCAGTGCAGTTTGAAAAATCTCTGCACGACGATCTTGACCGGATTGCAGAAAATGAGGAAGCACATAAGGCACTGAATACTATTCGATTGATTACGATGGTTCAGACCGGAAGCAAGTTCAACTATAACCGGATTCGTGAACTGAATCCGTTGATGGATACGGTTCGCACCGCCCATGACAAGATGCTGGGAGAAAAACGTGCTGAGGTTCTGGAAACGGTTCGTCAGTGTATGGAAGCGACCCATACTGCCGCAAACGGCGATTCCAAGGCATCCCATCTGATTGAAAAATCGGATCGGTATTTCAGCCAGTGCAAGGAAAAAATTGCAGAATTAAAGAGCCTTGCCCTTCTGGATGCTATGTTCTTGCCGATGTGCCAGTACAAGGATGATACTATCAGCAATATCGAGTCAGTTCTGGCTCCGTGCTGCACCGAAGCCGCAGGTACAGCCGACACAGCCAGGAAAAGAAACTGCTCCGGCAAAGAAAAAGGTTGTCCATGCTTATAACCGACAGGTTGTATTCCAGGCAAAGACTTACAAACGGATGAAGACATTGATGATTATGTAGAGAAGATTCGTTCTCAGCTGAAGCAACTCTTGAAAAATTGCGATGAGATCAAGCTGAACTAACGAGGAGAGACGAGTATGGATAAGAATGCGATTAAAAAATTTGCTGTCTGGGCAAGAACAGAGCTGATCGCCCGTGTTTCCCTGAAAGGCGTGGAATACGGTATCACAGAGGATAATATCGAGGCCGCCAATGCGGACAGCGTTGGCGGCAAAGTCCTCACTGCTGATGAAAAGAAACAACGTCAGGCTTTGATTGCCGAGATTAACGATAAAGCTATAAGCAGGTCATGGAGGAGGTTGCTTACACTTGGTTCAATCGCTTCTCTGCTCTGCGATTCATGGAAGTCAACGGCTATCTTCCTTCTCATGTGCGTGTATTTACGGACGAGGAAAACAACTTTAAGCCGCAGATTATAACCGAAGCCATTCATCTGGATTTGGATGGACTCAATATGGAAAAAGTCTATGAGCTGAAAGATGCGGAAAAGACCGAAGAACTGTATAAATATCTGTTGATTGTGCAGTGCAACGCCCTGAATAAGGTTCTGCCGGGAATGTTCCAAAAGATAGCAGATTACACCGAGCTTCTTCTGCCGGACAATCTGCTCCGTGAAGGCAGTGTCATTCAGCAGATGATCGAGCTGATACCGGAGGATGACTGGAAAGATGCTGTCCAGATCATCGGCTGGTTGTATCAGTATTATAACAGTGAGAAAAAGGATGACGTTTTCGCAGCACTGAAAAAGAATGTGAAAATCACAAAAGAAAACATCCCTGCAGCAACCCAGCTTTTCACACCGGACTGGATTGTTCGCTACATGGTAGAAAACAGCCTTGGTCGTTTGTGGCTGGAGGGACACCCGGAGGCATCAGAGCAGCTTCTTCCGACAGAGGAAGAACAGTCTGCTTATGCTGCCGGAAACCGTGACCCAGAAGATGCCAAATGGCACTACTATCTGGAAGAAGCCGAGCAGGAGCCGGAAGTACAGGCACAGCTGGCTGAAATCCGTAAGGAATATGCCGCACTGACACCGGACCAGCTGAAAGTCATTGACCCATGCTCCGGTTCTGGTCATATCCTTGCGTATATGTTTGATGTGCTGATGAAGATTTATGAATCCTACGGATATACCACCCGTGAAGCGGTGGAATGTATTGTAGAGAATAATCTTTACGGTCTGGATATTGATGACCGTGCGGCACAGCTGGCTTATTTTGCAGTAATGATGAAAGCCCGTCAGTATGACCGCCGATTCTTCAGCCGTGGCATTCAGCCCCATGTGTATGCTATTGTAGAGAGTAATCATGTAGATAAATTTGCGGTAGATTATTTTTGTAATGGCGATGCGAAGCTCATGACAGCGATGGACACCATCATCAAGGAACTGCATGATGCAAGGGAATATGGTTCTATTCTGACGGTAACACAGCAGGATTGGTCTGCGCTGTATGACCGTTTTGCAGAGGTTACGGAAGATATAAATATGTCCCGTGATACGACACTCAGAGAATTATTGCCGTTGGTACAAGGGGCAGAAGCTCTGGCTCAGAAGTATGATGCAGTTGTTACGAATCCGCCGTATATGGCACCTACGGAACATCAAAAACCATATTTGTTGAAAAATTTTTAAAAGCGAGTAAAAATGATATGGCAATGGCTTTTATGGAAAGAAACCTCGCTTTTTGTAATAAACAAGGTTATAGTGCATTGATATATTTCCAACGTGGATGTTTTTGGCGAGTTATGAAAAATTAAGAAAAAGTATTGTGAGTGAAAATACCATTATCAATATGGTATATCCAGGAAGGGGGATTTTTGGATCAGACTTTGGTACAACAGCTTTTGTTTTGGAAAAACGAAAAATTGAATCTTATAAAGGATCATATTGTAAATTATTTGATGCGATTGGCGAAGTTGAAACGGCTGAAATACGTGAACACCAATTTTTGGACAGGAAGGGCTATTGTACATTCAAACAGGATGATTACAAAATTATTCCAGGAGATCCAATAGCATTTTGGATATCTGATAATTTTCTGAAAACATTTTAGAAATAAAACAATAGGTTCTTTATGTGATGCAAAAGCTGGCATTGTATCTGGGGATGACGATTATTTTTTGAAAATGTGGTTTGAAATTCCTATAGTGGAAATAACCTTTGATGCAAACAATTTTGAAGATCGTACAGCATACAAGTGGGTGCCTATTAACAAGGGGGGAGCATACAGGCGACATTACGGAAATTATGAGTATGTAATAAATATATATGATTTATGGAATCGTCAAGAGAAAGTTAATGTGTCTGTTAGAAGAAGCGAACCTGAATTTTATTTTAAGAAAGCATTGAATTGGTCAGCTACAACAATGGGCGGTTCATCATTTAGAATAACTAATAATAAAACATCAAGTACAGCAGCACCAAGCTTATACTTTAAGAATGATGATGATTTATATGTATCACTTGCACTTCTTAATTCATGTATTTCGCAAGTATATATGGATTTATTGAATCCTACTGTTGGATTGAAATTAGCTAATGTAGAAGCTGTGCCGGCAATCAATTTTGAAAAAATGGCAGTATTCCTTAGATCATCATGTGAAAACAATATTGCACTGTCAAAGGAAGATTGGGATTCTTATGAAATATCATGGGATTTTGAACAGCATCCATTAGTCAAAAGAAAAGAATTACATTCGCTTGAAAAATGCTATTTAACATGGAAAACAGAGTGTGAAAATCGTTTCTTAAAGATGAAAGATAATGAAGAACATATAAATGTTGTGATTTTGAAAGAGTACGGGCTTGAAAATGAGGTATCATGTGAGGTGCCAGAGAAAAGCATATCTGTTCATCGAATTTTTGACACAAAAGAAGATATACCAGTATCAATGGATGGAAGTTATTATGTAAGAACAAAAAGAGATGAAATAGTTTCTCTTATATCATATTCTGTTGGATGTATGTTTGGACGGTATTCATTGGATAAAAAGGGAATCGTCAATGCAGGTGCTCCTCTCAATGTTAATGAATATGTTTCATTTTCTGTTGATAAAGATAATATTATTCCAATTTGCGATGATGAATATTTTAAAGATGATATAGTTGGACGGTTTGTCGAATTTATAAAAATTGTTTATGGTGCCGATTCACTTGATGATAATTTGACGTTTATTGCAAAGGCATTAGGGGGGAAAGGAAGTCCACGAGAAATAATTAGAAATTATTTTGTGAATGACTTTTATAAGGAACATTGCGCTACATATTCGGGAACGGTAGGAAAAAGACCAATTTATTGGTTATTTGACGCTGGTAAAAATAATAGCTTTAAGGCTTTGATTTATATGCACCGTTATCAGCCGGACACCATTGCTCGTATTCGTACCGATTACGTCCATGAACAGCAGGCTCGTTATCGCACTGCCATTGCCGATCTGGAACAGCGTATTGCAAATACTTCCACCGGCGAGCGTGTGAAGTTAAAAAAGAAATTAGCTACTTTGCAGGCACAGGATACTGAAATCAGAACCTATGAGGAAAAGATTCATCACCTTGCCGATCAGATGATTTCCATTAATCTGGACGATGGCGTGAAGAAGAATTATGCAATTTTCCAGGATGTTTTGGCTAAAATAAAGTAAGGAGAGAGTGAAATGACTCGTAAACAATTAGAATTGCGGATAAAGGCTAACGCAGAAAAGTATATACATAAAGATACAGAAGCATGTGTGGATGCGATAATGGAATTATATAAGCGTATCCCCGATGTGGGAGGAGTTTTCAAACCTCTTTATAGATATAGATCTTTAAATTCAGATGAGCTTAATAGTTTGGAAAATGAAACTATTTTTATGAGATGGCCGTCGTCGTATGATGATAAAAGTGATTGCACTCCTGTATTTGATTTTGAAGAGATTAGTGAATATATCATCAAAAAAAATCATCCGATTTTAAACGCAGAAAAAGTAGTCAAAGAGTTTATCAATATTGACGATATTATAGAAAATCCGAGATTTGCAGAAAAAATAAATGAAATGCGAAATATGTGGATGATCGCTTGTTTTACGGAAAGATATAACAATAGTAAGATGTGGGCGCAATATGCGAATAATTTCAGTGGTATTTGTTTGGTTTATAGTTTCTTTGATGTTTTGGAAACAATTAAACATACTAAAGGAATGAGTATTATGCCGGTAAGGTATGTAGACAATAGAGATAAATATAAGGATATTTGTCTAAATCATAAGGATTTACTTGAATTCAATGATGAAACTGAACCGAAGTATCAGCTGACATGTACTACGAAGGAAAACTAAGCTATAGCTTTGAGGAAGAATGGAGATTGATTTATGAGAGAGAAAAAGTGAATACAGATGGCGAAAAAAAGGTGACTGTATTCCATTCATAAATCCTGCTGTGATTATTTGCGGAAATTCAGTAGACAAAAATTCATTAGAGTATCAAAGGCTTATAAGGATAGCAAAGGGAAAAGGAATAAGGGTAATATAATATTCTAAAAGCTATGTACTGCGTAGCAAATTGAGAGCGAGGTGTTACAATGACCATAGAAGAAATTCTTGCAGGAGAATCGAAGGATGTGGAGTTCAAAGAGAACCTGCCGGAGAAAAGCCTCAAATATATGAAATCTGTGGTTGCCTTTGCCAATGGAACCGGCGGAAAAATCATTTTCGGAATTGCCGATAAAACCAGAGAGGTTGTTGGCTTTGACAAGGAAGATGTGTTCAAGAAAATGGATGCCATTGCCAATGCCGTATCAGACAGCTGTGAACCGGCAATTATCCCAGATATCACTTTACAGACGGTTGATGGTAAGACTGTCATTGTGGTAGAGGTTTTTGAGGGCAGACAGCGCCCGTATTATATCAAAGCCCTTGGTAGAGATGGCGGTGTATATGTCCGTGTTGCCGGAACTACCCGCCTTGCCGATGAGTATATGGTAAAGGAGTTGTTGTTTGAGGGCAGTAACCGCTACTATGATCAGGCTTTATGTACTGGGTTAAATGTTACAGATGAAGATATTGATACCCTTTGCAAAGCTATGAAAGAGCAGGCTGTCAGAAATGCTCGGACAGAGGAACAGAAAGCATCGATTAAAGATGTAGGCAGACAGCAGTTGCGTTCCTGGGGAATTTTAATCGAGCGTGATGGAAAAGATTTTCCATCCAATGCGTTTGCAATTTTGACAGGCAACGGAGGCCTTCATGTTGCAACGCAATGTGGTGTGTTCAAAGGTACAACGAAAGCGGTATTTGTTGATCGTAGAGAATATACCGGACCGCTTTGGGAACAGATAGACGAAGCATTTCAGTTTGTCTTAAGAAATATTCATCTGGGTGCTACTATTGTGGGAATTTATCGCCAGGATGTTTATGAGATTCCACCGGATGCCATTCGTGAGTTGATTATCAATGCTATGGTACATCGTAGTTATCTGGATCATGGTACGATACAGGTAGCGGTATATGACAACCGATTGGAAATCACTTCTCCTGGGAAGCTGCCAATGGGACAAACGATGGAGCGTATGAAAGAAGGTTATTCCAAAATCAGAAATGAAGCCCTTGCCCATGCGTTTGCTTACATGAATCTGATCGAGCATTGGGGAAGCGGTATTCCGAGAATTATTGATAAAGTGAAAGCTGCCGGACTTCGGGAGCCGGAGTTTATTGGTGGCGAAGTGGATTTGCGTATCAATATTTATCGAGGTCAGGTTGATACCAATAACGCCATAATTAACGCCAATGACACTAAAAATGGCGCTAATGGCGGTAAATGTGGCGCTGATGATGGCACTAATGGCGCTGAAGTGCCGCTTAATAAGGAACAGACGCAGATAGAAAAATTGTTGCAGATTATAGAGAAGAATCCGTTTGCAACACAGGCATATTATGCGGAAAAAATGGGTATATCGAAAAGAACGGTTTCTCGAATGTTCGCTTCTTTACAGGAAAAAGGTAGATTGGTACAGGGCGGAACAAAACGAAAAGCAAATTGGAAATTATAAGGTAGGAGGACAGCATGGATACAGACAAAATAATACAAGATTTAAATCGCAGGTTTGCTGCACCTCTTCCTGAGTTTTATCAGCGTCGTATCATTTTCTGGTACGATGAAGATAAGGAATTTGAGGATAAATTGGATGAAGTGGTTTTAGAAAATGCAAAGGTGATTGCACTGACTGGAAATAATGCGTTTTCTGTAAAAAAACTGCTTTCAGTAGATGATTTGAGCACAAATTATCTGGTTTACAGTCCGTGTGTCTATAACCGCCCTGATGATAACTGGCTTCTGGATGTGGAGCTTTACAGCGAAGAGTTTCGGGCGGATCTGATTTCTATCTGGATGGATGAGATGGGACTTATATCAAATCCGGCAATGAGGAAACAGGTTAAAAACTATCGTGCTTATTTTAATGCGAAAGACCGTCGTTTGAAAGTTAGCACGCAGAATAAAGTTCCGGAAACACCGGCACAGTTACACATGGCTGTCATGGCGGCAATCTGTGGATTGAAAGATGCACAGCCTAATATGATTCTCCGTAGTGTGTTCCAGGCGGGACTGGATTTGAATAATAATACGGTTTATCAGGATTTTGTAAAATATCATGCAGACGCAGCATTTTGGGCGATGGTTCGTCAGGGATGCGGATTTGTGGAGGAGGAACCAGCCCTTGGGCGATTGGCAATTCATCTACTTTTAACCGCGGCGACCCGTACCATGCGGCAGGAATATCTTGCCGGACTGGACGGTTTTATTTCCATGCCACATCAGGCATATTGCTATGATTTTATTTCTGAATGGCTTCATAGTGACAACATTCCGCAATTATATGATGTGGCACGTTATGTTGAGGATGAAGCTCGTCTGTATCAGCGTTTTGAAAAGCTGACAGTAGAAGATTTGGTAGGAACAGAGTGCTTTCCGTGTATTAACGAAGTAATTCTGACAAAGCTAATGACAGAGATTAGTGACCATATTATTGATGTGGATACCATTACGAATACCGTTGAAAAACGTAGAACTTGTGTATGGTATGAGCCATTTGAAAATTTTTATGACGGTATCTTACAAGTGGCGAATATGCAAAGTTTCTTTAAGGAACATTCTGCCGGATTCCATACCGCAGAAGCGAAAAGTATCTGGAAAGAATATACTGAGAGCTACTATCAGATGGACACTTATTACCGTTTGTTCCATCTTAGTTTTCAAAAGAGTTTGGAGACTTCCAATATTCTGCTGGATGATTTGTTCAAGCATGTTGTCGATAAGGTGGAAGGACTTTATACGCACTGGTTCTTAGGTGAGTTGGGCAACAACTGGTCGGATGTATGTGCGGATGAACTGGCAACTTACGGTAAAGTTCTGGAAGTACCGCAACAGGAGGATTTTTACCGTTCCCGTATCCAAACCTCGGATACGAAAGTATTTGTAATTATCTCAGATGCCATGCGTTATGAAGTGGCGGCTACGATGGCAGATCAGCTTCAGCGAGAAACGCAAAGTAAGGTTTCTATCAGCAGTATGCAGAGCATCTTTCCTTCTACTACAAAGTTTGGTATGGCAGCTTTGTTGCCGCACAAAGAACTGACAGTAGAGGTTCGGAACGATATTTTGACGGTTTTGGCAGATGGACAGTCTACGGCAAGTACTTATAGGGACAAGGTTCTGAAAACAGAAGAGTCGGCAAGCGTGGCTTTAAAGTATAATGACATCATTGCTATGAAACGAGCGGAAAGAAGTGCTTTGGTGAAAGGGATGGATGTGGTCTATATTTACCACGATACCATAGATGAAGCCAGCCACACTTCGGATACTGCTGTTTTTGCTGCCTGTGACAAGGCGATTTCAGAATTGAAGAATCTTGTGCGTATTATCGTAAATGAATTTGGCGGAACAAATATTCTAATTACAGCAGATCATGGATTTCTTTATACATACAGTCCTTTGAAGGAAGAGGACAAAGTAGATAAAAGAGGTTTTTTTGATGTGGATGTAACAAACCCTGACATTACAAAAAAAGAAAGCATCAAGCGGTGTGTAGAATATGGCAGAAGATATGCAATTATGCAGAAAGGTGTGCAACCAGATTACTTGATGCCTGTAAAATTCCTGGGCGGAAATACGGAATTTGATGGATTTGCACCGAGAGAAAGTATTCGTATCAAAATGAATGGCGGCGGTATGAATTTTGTGCATGGTGGTATCAGTTTACAGGAAATGGTTGTTCCGGTGATTGAGTATCATTATCTCCGCAATGATTCTATGGAATATAGGCGAAATAAGCAGAAATATGATACTAAGCCGGTAACGGTTAATTTACTGTCCGCAAACCGTAAGATCAGCAATATGATTTTTTCATTGAACTTCTATCAAAAAGATGCGGTCAGTACAAACCGTGAAGCTGTAACCTATCAGGTTTACTTTACAGATGAGGACGGCAAGCAGATTAGTGATATTCAGAAGATTATTGCAGATAAGACCAGCGATAACGGTGCAGAAAGAACTTTCCGTTGTCAGTTTAATCTAAAATCTTTAAAATACAGCAATACCGCTACTTATTATCTGGTAATTGCAGATGAACAGGGATTACAGCTGCCACAGCGGGAGCCATTCCAGATTGACATCGCCTTTGCGGTGGACGAGTTTGATTTTTTTAATTAATGCCGCAGGAGGAGAGAAAGATGGAGCAATTTGCAGAGGGTGAAAGTACCCGTGAAGAAATAAAGAACAAGCTCCGTCAGAACTTTGACGGTAAGATTGTTCGGAAAGACCTGACAAAGAAAATTAAAGAAGGGGCGAATGTCCCAGTGTATGTTCTTGAGTTCTTGTTGGGACAGTATTGCAGTTCAGATGATGAGACTGTTATAGAGAAAGGTGTACAGAACGTGAAGCGTATTCTTGCTGACAACTTTGTACGCCCGGATGAATCACAGAAGATTCTGTCTCAGTTGCGTAAAAAAGGCAGCCACACGATTATTGATATGGTGACTGTTCGACTGGATATGAAAAAGGATTGCTTTTTTGCAGAGTTTTCTAATTTGGGCGTCGGTAATGTACCAATTGCCGACGAATATCCGGAAAAATTTGATCGCCTGCTCTGTGGCGGTATCTGGTGTATTATTCAGCTGGATTATGAGGTTGAGGCGACAATAATTTTGGTATTGAGGACATTGATGGAAATCCACTTCGTTCCAAACAGAAAAAGCAGAAAGATATTTCACCAATCAGTATCCGTAAGCTGACACCGATCCAGATGCCGCACATTGATATTGATGAACTGAAGCAGGGACGAAAAGCTTTTACGAAAGATGAATGGTTGGATATCCTTCTTCGTTCTATCGGCATGGAGCCAGATGAATTTACATACCGTGAGAAATGGTTACTTTTGACCCGTATGATTCCATTAGTTGAAAATAACTTTAATCTTTGTGAGTTGGGACCGAGAAGTACCGGTAAATCTCATCTTTACAAAGAGATTTCACCGAACAGTATTTTAATCTCCGGTGGACAGACGACGGTTGCAAACCTGTTTTACAATATGGGACGCAAAACGGTCGGACTGGTCGGCTTATGGGACTGTGTAGCCTTTGATGAAGTGGCTGGTATCAAGTTTAAAGATAAAGATGGCATTCAGATTATGAAGGATTACATGGCATCCGGCTCTTTTGCCCGTGGCAAAGAAGAAAAAGCTGCTACTGCGTCCATGGTATTTGTGGGAAATATCAATCAAAGTGTGGACGTGCTGTTGAAAACATCCAGTCTGTTTGCACCTTTCCCGCAGGAAATGGGAACAGATACAGCATTTCTTGATCGTATGCACTGTTATCTTCCAGGATGGGAGATACCGAAGTTCAGACCGGAGCATTTTACTAATGATTATGGTTTTATCAGTGACTATTTGGCAGAGTTCATCCGAGAGCTTCGCAAGGAGCAGTATGGAGATGCACTTGATCACTACTTCCGTCTGGGGAGAAATCTGAATCAGCGTGATACAATTGCGGTTCGTCGTATGATAGACGGTTATCTGAAGTTGATGTACCCAAATGGTGAGTTTACCAAAGAAGAACTGGAAGAAATTATTCAGATTGCATTGGAAATGCGTCGCCGTGTCAAGGAGCAATTGAAGAAGCTGGGTGGTATGGAGTTTTATGATGTGAACTTCTCTTATATAGATCTAGAAGATATGTCAGAACATTATGTTTCCGTACCAGAACAGGGTGGTGGTAAGCTGATACCGGATGGAATGTGTAATCCGGGACAGGTTTATACCGTATCCAGAGGAAAAAGTGGCATGATTGGTGTATTCCGTTTGGAAAGTCAGATGCTTCCAGGCAATGGCAAAATTGAACGGACTGGCTTAGGCAGTGATTCTAAATGCAAGGAAGCGGTGAACACGGCATTTAATTATCTGAAAGCCAACGGCAATCGGATCAGTGGCTCTATCAGCACCTCGACCAAGGATTACATCATCAATTATCAGGATTTGCAGGGTATCGGTATGACAGACAAATTGGCACTTCCAACATTGATTGCACTTTGTTCGATTGCTCTTGGAAAGCCTGTTGTCAGCAACTTGGCAGTGTTGGGAGATATAACAATTAGTGGCACAATGATAAAGGTGGATGAACTTGCCAATACACTTCAGGTGTGTCTGGATAGCGGCGCAAAGAAGGTGCTGATTCCAAGTACATCGTTTGTTGATTTTGCAAGTGTTCCAGCTGATCTGATGAGTGCATTTCAGCTGATTCCGTATCAGAGTGCGGAAGATGCAGTGTTTAAGGCGTTAGGGGTAGAGTAATATAAGGAGGGATAAAATGTTTGAATCAGGGCTTGAATTTTTAAGGGCAGATTTTCATCTGCATACACAAAAAGATAAAGAATTTTCATATAGTGGTGAACCAAATGATTTTGTGAAATCATATATTTCGGCATTGAAACAAGCTAATATTTCTGTTGGAGTTTATTACCAATCATAATAAAATTTGACAAAGATGAATATAAAGCCTTAAAAAAGGGCAGCAAGCAAAGAAAAAATATTTATATTACCTGGTGTGGAATTGACTGTTAAAGAGGGAGCTAATGGTATACATACTCTTATAGTTTTTAATCCTGATGAATGGTTAGAAAATGGTAATAATCACATTCAAACATTTTTAACAGCCGCATTTGCAACAATATCTAATCCTGAAAATAGAAATACAAAATGTTGTTATGATTTAAAAAGCACATTGGAAAAAACTGGAAGAGTATGGAAAAGATTATTTTGTAATATTTGCCCATGTTGATCAAGGCAGTGGTTTGTTTAACGAATGTGGAGGCGGTCTTTTAGAATCGCTCTCAGGACTTGCTCCGTTTAGAAAACGAGTTTAGGAATACAAAAATCGAGGACAAGGGATAATATAAATAAATTTAATCGTTGTTTTGGATATATTCCAGCTCTTATAGAGGGATCGGATCCTAAATCATTGAAAGATATTGGAAAAGGCGATAAACAAACATATTTAAAAATCGGAGAATATTCATATGCGGCGATTAAATTTGCATTACAGGACTATAAAAGTAGAGTTGCTGAATCATTACCGGAAAGAAGACATGGGTATATTGAATCTATAAGTTTTCAAGGCGGAAAATTTGATGGTCAGACTATTAGATTTTCATCAGAGCTTAATTCGTTAATTGGAATTCGCGGAAGTGGAAAGTCGTCTGTGCTTGAAGCAATTCGTTATATATTTGATTTACCGTTGCAAACAGATAAAGAATATAAAGAATCACTGATAAAAAATATTTTTGGCTCTGGAGGAAAAGCAACATTATCTGTTGTTGATAAACATGGCAAACATTATATTGTTAGTCGCATATACGGAGAACAGAGTAATGTTATAGATGAAAA
>ENA-OQCQ01000056-OQCQ01000056.1-human-gut-metagenome-genome-assembly--contig:-NODE-56-length-13228-cov-1.201588_pt1 | contig 13228 bp, 11 predicted proteins | sample MGYA00242761_ERZ504585 | MGnify/ENA primary metagenome ERZ504585 (study PRJEB26092, sample SAMD00036343) | human gut metagenome | host: Homo sapiens | study: EMG produced TPA metagenomics assembly of... | reverse complement strand
CAATAATGATATTTCCTGTCTTTGGCTTACAGACAGCATATATTATCTTTTTGCTCTGTCCTGCAAGGGTCTCCTGAATACTCATCACATAGACCATCACGATTATTCCGATAATAAAATTGAGTAAGCCTCTGACTACCGAAATCACACCGGTTGTAATCTGTGCAACATACTTCTGTGCCTCAGGAATCAGCTTTTCTGTGGCATAATTTTCAATGTAGTCGGTTGCATTCTGTAAACCTGTGCTCGCGAGTTCAGCAATTTTGCTGTCCCCGAAATTACCATGCTTTATCATGTTGATGAATGCCGCAACATCTTTTGGCAGTGTCTTCATAAGTCCTGATATACTTGCTATGACAGAAGCACAATAGCCGCAATGAGGAGCGAAATAATCGCTACAAGAATAATAACCGAGCCTGTGATTGCAAGAGCTCTTGAAACCTTTCGCAGCTTGCTTTCGCTTTTCATCTTTTTGGAAAGAAGCTTTTTAAAGCATCTTTCCAGCCACAGCATGACAGGATTCATCAGGTATGCAAGCACAAGTCCCATTATAATAGGCATTGCTGCCGCAAGCAGCTTGCTCCATATGCCTGCAAAGCCCTCAAATCTGTACAGTGCAAAGAAAAACAGTATACTGACTGCAAACGTGACAAATACCATGACACCTATTCTGATCAGATGTGGCCATTCCTCACGCCCCGGGTGCGAATTCTGCTTCGCACCCTTATCTGCATTTATCTCAATGTTTGATTTTTTACCAGCTTTTCCGGTTTCTTCCATCGGATTAAATTCTCCTTATTTACGGTTATAGTTGATGAGACATCCCTTTAATATTATCTCTCTTTCATCATCTGTGAGCTCACCCATCTTCAGTGTAAATGGCTTTAATTCACCATCCTTGACAACATATGCCTCAAACTCCGTCTTTGCATCCTCGATTTCCTTCTTGATTCCCGGAAGGAAGATATAGTCTAGGTTGTGGAACGGAAGCTCTCCCTCATCGATGATGAATGGAAGCATTCCCCAGTTGATAAGGTTTGAACGGTATCTCTTTGTGGCATACTCGTTTGCGATATTTGCCCAGCCTCCGAGTACCTTCTGGCAGCTTGCAGCCTGCTCTCTTGCTGAGCCGTCACCCGGCTTAACAGCAAAAATTGTGCTTCCGAAGCCCATATTCTCATGGCTTGCCTCAGGGAATTTTTTCTTTACTACTCCCATGATTTCAGCAACCTCAGGAACAGCCTTTCCTGCGCACTCACCACTCTCTATAGCCTTCTGGGCCTTCTGGATTTCCTTTGCTCTGCCTACATACTCCGGATCCTTTCTTGAAAGTGCGAACTCTGCAAGTCCAAGAGGGTTTGAACGATATGATGATGTCTCTCCTGAAGGAATGAGCTCATCTGTTGTAGTAACAGGATCATGAATCTCTGAAACCACCTTAAGGAGCATATTCTCAGGAAGCGCGCTCATTGCCGGCCAGTCCTTGATGTTTGGTCCGAACTGAATTTCAACTGAAGGATCTGCCACTCCATGGCTGTCAAATACACGGTTCTCATATATAGTCTTGTCAAAGAAATATTTTGGCTTTGTAAAGTTAACATCAATATCCGCTGCTGATGTAAGGAAGCCCTTGTTTGCTGCTGTTGCAGCGATTGAACGTGCATCCATGAGTGCCACTGAGCTGATCTGTCCGTTCTGTACCTTAGAACCCTCTCTGTTAGGGAAGTTTCTTGTTGAATGACGGATAGAGAATGCGTTGTTGCAGGTGTATCTCCTGCACCAAAGCAAGGTCCGCAGAAAGCAGTCTTTACGATTGCACCTGTCTCAAGAAGCTTCGCTACAGCTCCGTTTTTCACAAGCTCCATGTATATTGGAGTAGATGCCGGGTAAACACTCAGTGTAAACTCGTCTGCTCCGATTGAATGTCCGTTTAATATGTCAGCCGCATCGCAGATATTCTCAAATCCACCGCCTGCACAGCCTGCGATGATTCCCTGGTCAACATACAGTTTTCCGTCTCTTACCTTACTCTTTAAATCAAGCTTCACCTTGCCGTCAAAGCTTACCTCAGCTCTCTTCTCACAGTCATCGAGAATATCCATGAGGTTTGCATTGAGCTCATCGATAGTGTAGGTATTGCTTGGGTGGAATGGCATTGCTATCATTGGGCGGATCTGGCTTAAATCAATCTCAATAAATCTGTCGTAGTAAGCCACCTCACCCGGATTAAGCTCCTTGTGGTCCTCAGCCCTACCGTGAATCTCAAAGAATTCCTTAACCTGGTCATCTGTTCTCCAGATAGAAGAAAGACATGTAGTCTCTGTTGTCATAACATCGACACCTATACGGAAGTCAACGCTCAGATTAGACACACCCGGTCCTACGAACTCCATAACTTTGTTCTTTACGAAGCCGTTTCCGAATACCTCTCCAATAATTGCAAGTGCGACATCCTGTGGTCCAACGCCCTTGATTGGCTCTCCTGTCAGGTAAATACCTACTACCTCAGGCATATCAATATCATATGTCTGTTCGAGAAGCTGCTTAACAAGCTCAGGTCCACCCTCGCCGACTGCCATAGTACCAAGTGCACCATAGCGTGTATGTGAATCAGAACCAAGTATCATTTTTCCGCCGCCGGCAAGCATCTCTCGTGCAAACTGATGGATAACTGCCTGATGAGGTGGTACATAGATTCCGCCGTATTTCTTTGCACATGTGAGACCAAACATGTGGTCATCCTCATTGATTGTTCCACCAACTGCACAAAGGCTGTTGTGACAGTTTGTAAGTACATACGGGATAGGGAATTTCTCAAGTCCTGAAGCTCGTGCTGTCTGGATAATACCTACAAATGTGATATCATGCGATGTAAGCTTATCAAACTTAATCTGAAGCTTGTCCATATTGCCGGATGTATTGTGCTCCTTTAAAATACCGTAAGCAATTGTCTCCTGCTTAGCTGTCTGTTTATCGATGTCCATGCCGGTCTTGCTTTTGACAGCTGCCTGAGCCTTAGGTCCATCAATTATTACTTCCTTACCGTTTAAAAGGTAAGCACCATTTTCATATAATTTCACTTATTCTACCTCCGTATGTGTATTTCAAAATTCTATTATTTACTATTATATAATATTATAGGTAATTGTGGCAATAAATAAATCACCATCTACCTTAATTTCGAATTTTCCTCCCATCAAATGGGTCAGATTCTTTGCAATCGAAAGTCCAAGTCCACTTCCTTCAGTGGTTCTCGACCTCTCTCCCCTCACAAAACGCTCTGTCAGGTCCACATTTCCGTTGCTTACTATGTCAAGCTCGTTCTTAGACACATTCTTTTATTGTAAAAACTGCCTTTTTTATCTGCCTTTTCAAGCTCTACATACACTCTGGTATTTTCCAGTGCATATTTTGCGGCATTAGTATACAGATTTTCAATAGAGCGGTAAAGCTGACGCCCATCCGCATAGATAAATATCTGTTCTGATGGAATTTTTGTAACTATTGTCAGATTTCTCGACTCAAATCGCTCATTGAATTCACCTCCGGTCTGGTATAAAAGCTCAACCAGATCAAGCTTTTGCATATTGAGCTTCACATTTCCCGAGGTAATCTTTGATGTCTCTACCAAATCCTCTGTAAGCTGCTTTAAGCGCTGTGACTTTTCCTCCAGCACATGTATATAGTATTTGGCATTTTCATTTTCCAGATTTTCCCTCTTAAGCAGGTCAACATAGTTGACTATTGAAGTCAGAGGTGTCTTTATATCATGCGATACGTTTGTTATTAAATCAGCCTTTAATTTTTCATTTTTAAGACTCTCATTTACCGAGCTCATAAGACCCTGGCGTATATGATTGACAGCCTCCGCCACATTTTTCTGCTGTCCATGAAACTCATTGACATTGAGTGTTGTGTCAAGCGCTCCTTCCGAAATAGCTTCAAGGGCCTCCTGTATGCGCATTATCTCTTTATTTTTTTGTGTGTGGATATCCTTTTTTTCAATAACCCTCTTTATAAGCTCATAGCCCTTGTATATCAAGCTATGTGTGCAAAGTATATTGCCTTTTATCTTCCTTACAATGCTCTGGTATAAAATAATAAAAGCCAGATCAAACAAAAAAGTAAATGTGCCGGCCGTCATAATGAGTGATGCATAGTCAAAATGCTGGTTTTTTACGCCTGAAATCACTTTTCCCATAAATACCATGAGCAGTGTAAATATCACTAGCATCACATCAGAGTATACCTTGTCAATCGGTAAATAGTATATTGTATAATCATCCTCTGATTTTCTGCCGGCCACGTTTGCCATATATGCCAGGCTCACAAAGCTGCCTACCAGGCCCGCCAGCGATATGAGTGTATATATATCAATATTTTCATGCGCATCGTGCCTGAATGCATAGCCTGTGGCAAACACTCCTGTCACCATAAGTATCATGCATAGCTGATGTAAAACTATGACCGCTGCTTTTTTTCCTATCGTATACTGCTTCATTTGTTGTCCTCTATCTTATAGCCTACTCCCCAGACCACCTTCAGATATCGCGGCTCCTTAGGATTTATCTCTATTTTTTCCCTGATATGTCTGATGTGCACAGCAACTGTATTGTCGGCTCCTATCGCCTCCTCGTTCCATATGCTCTCATATATTTCGTTTATTGAGTAGACCTTTCCCTTGTTTTTAAGGAGTAAAAGCAGGATATTGTATTCAATCGGTGTGAGCTTTACCTCCTCACCATCCACAGTCACCTTTTTTAAATCATCATTTACCAAAAGGCCTCCGGCTTCATAAACCTTGTCTCCGGCTGCATCATTGCTTGACAGAGTGGTATATCTGCGAAGCTGTGACTTTACCCTTGCCACAAGCTCAAGCGGATTAAAAGGCTTTGTGACATAATCATCAGCTCCCACATTGAGGCCTAAAATCTTGTCAGCATCCTCTGTCTTTGCCGATAGAATGATTATCGGCACCCTGCTTTCCTTTCGTATCTGCAGAGTAGCTCTTATTCCGTCGAGCTTTGGCATCATGACATCTATTATCATGAGGTCTATTTTTTATTCTTCATAATTTCAACCGCCTGTATGCCATCGTAAGCCTTCTCCACGTCGTAGCCCTCCTGCATCAGGTAAATCTCAATTGCCTCAACTATTTCCTTGTCGTCATCACAAACTAATATTGTCATATTATCCTCCTTCTATGAATTTTGAACAGAAACCTTCTCCTGCCGTTAGTCAGCTATATTTTATCAGATTATCCACTTTGTTTTTCTTAAAATCTGCTTAATATTGACCATTTTTCAATATAAGCCAAAAGCAGCCGTTCTACTTTGAACTGCTGCTTTATATTACATAGGTGTGTTTCATTTCCCTTTATTTCCGGTGATGCTCTGCCACATTCTGTGGATACCGTCTGTGAGCTCCTTCCCCTCCTTTGTGTTGATAGCAGGTTGATTGCCGGCTTTTCTGCTTATTGCCTTATAATCCTCATCAACAGACGATTTTGAGCCGGCAGCCTTGGCTTCATCCTTATCATTGCTATAATTTGAGCCGGAATCAGGTGTATCGTCTGCAAGCTTCACTTCACCCACTACACCATCTCCCAGGTCCTCGCCCTCAGCAAGTCCCAGTTTTCTGATATAATCCATATTTACCTTGATTTCAGTCTGTCTGTTTGCATAGATAGACTTCTCTTCATTGTCAATAGTACTCTCCTCTACAGGCTTACCTGCATTTTTCTGACGTTCTATCTCCTTATTTCTGTCATCGATAATCTTAAGATACTTCTCCGTATCGGACAAATCCTGAAGCTGTCCCTTGAGCTCATACTGGTTAGTTTTACTATCTTCTCCTGCTCTGCAATCCTATCCTTCATATTCTTGCACAGCTTTTCAAGTGACTCGTTGGTATCATTGATGATATCACGCACTCTTGAAAGCGCCTCATCCGTATAGATAACCGATGCTGCATACACATCCTCAGCCTTTCTGCTTGCATCCCAGACTATCTGATCCCCCTTCTTTCTGAACTCTCTCTCTGCGTGATTGCGACTCTGCTCAGTAAGCTCATACTCATCCTGCATTGCATATATACACTTATTCAGCTCAGCAAGTAAATCTATCATTTGCTGCTTGTTTATGATCACCCTGCTCGGCTCCGGCTTATATGGCTCCGCCTTTGAGAGCATGATATGAATTTCTCTTAGTACCTTTTCTGTTTTATCGTTCGCATTCATTTTCTATTTCCTCGGATTTAAATTAACATTATAACTATTCAGGGTGGTTATGAATACTCACCACTTACCCATATTTTATATGAAAATCCGCTTCTCGTAAATAGCCAAATGAATAATAATAGTTACTATAATTAAATCAATCCCGCTGCCGCATTTCTCAGTTCATCTGCCGCATGCTTTATCTCGGCAGCCTGCTCTTCGCTCACATTTCCGGGCTTTGTCCTTGAAATAAGCTTCTTTACATATGAAAGTGACGATTTCACACTCTTTTTCTGTGCGCTGTCCATAGCCTTTCTTTTTTCCTTGTCAGCCATGACATTTTTCCACCTGTCGCACAAGCGTATCAGCCTCACTTCTTGCATCAATATAAGCCTTTCTCTGTCCGTCTGTTGCCTCATACTCCTGTGCCTCACGGATTGCCTGCTCAATCTCAGAATCAGACAAATTTGAGCTTGCGGTAATCGTAATCTCCTGATGCTTTCCTGTGCCCAGGTCCTTTGCAGAAACCTGCACAATGCCGTTTGCATCTATATCAAACGTCACCTCTATCTGCGGCACACCTGCCGGAGCCGGCTTGATGCCCTTTAGCCTGAAGTTTCCAATCAGCTTATTGTCCCTTGCAAACTGCCTCTCACCCTGCAGTACCTTTATATCCACAGAGGTCTGGAAGCTTCCAGCAGTTGTAAAAATCTGGCTGTATCTCGTAGGAATAGTCGTATTTCTGTCAATAATTTTGGTTGAGACACCACCAACTGTCTCAATTCCGAGTGAAAGCGGTGTGACATCCATCAGTATAATCTCTGCCGCACTGCTGCCTGCGACAATTGCTCCACCGAGCTTGCCACCCTGTACTGCTGCACCAAGTGCCACGCACTCGTCAGGATTCAGGTTGTGTGAAGGCTCTTTTCCTGTAATTCTTCTGACCTCATCAACCACAGCCGGCACACGTGTCGAGCCTCCTACCAACAGCACCATTCCAAGCTCTGCTGCACAAATCCCCGCATCTGAAAGTGCCTGATTTACCGGAATGGCCGTTCTCTCCACCAGATCCTTTGTTATCTCATTAAACTCAGCCCTTGTGAGGTTCATCTCCATGTGAACCGGCTGTCCCTTTACAGTGGTGATAAACGGCAGGTTGATAGTGGTTGAGGATGAGGATGAAAGCACCTTTTTTGCCTTCTCAGCCTCCTCCCTGACACGCTGCATAGCCGTATTATCCTTTCTCAGATCCACATTCTGCTGTCTGTAAAACTCTGTGACAAGATAATTCGTGATTCTCTCATCAAAATCATCTCCACCCAGATGATTATCACCGGCTGTGGCAAGCACCTCTATCAGATTGTCCCCTATTTCGATAACAGACACATCGAAGGTTCCTCCTCCGAGGTCGTAGACAAGAATTTTCTGCTGCTGTCCGTGGTCCAGTCCGTATGCGAGTGCCGCAGAGGTTGGCTCATTTATGATTCGAAGCACATTAAGCCCAGCAATCCTTCCTGCATCCTTAGTTGCCTGCCTCTGCGCATCCGAAAAATATGCAGGAACTGTGATTACGGCGTCTGTCACTGCCTCACCAATATAGTCCTCTGCATCCTTTTTCAGCTTTCTAAGAATCATAGAAGAAATCTCAGGAGCTGAATACAGCTTTCCGTCCACTTTTGCCCTGAAATCGCTTCCCATCTCGTCTCTTTATTGAGAAAAATGTCCTGTCCACATTGACTGCTGCCTGCCTCTTTGCAGCCTCGCCAACCAGTCGCTCTCCATTTTTTGTAAAAGCCACTACAGATGGAGTTGTTCTCTGACCCTCGCTGTTAGTTATAACTACCGGCTGATTGTTCTCCAAAACTGCAACACAGCTGTTTGTTGTTCCTAAATCTATACCTATAACCTTACCCATGATTTTCCTCACTGTTTTTTTTATTTAAGTCTCATAAATAATTGATTTTTTTGACTTACTATTTCATCCTAATACTACTTTAAGCTTGGAAAATTCACTCGTCAAGGCATGAGGCTGTTATTTCAGAGAATGTTTATACTTTTAATTTTTAATACACAACATAACAACAAAGGCACCGCCGAAGCAGTGCCTTTGTTGATTAGTTTATAGGTTGGATTAAATGATAATTGAGGATTGCTTATTCACTTACTTTCTTTTTGAGTAATCCGAGTAATCCACATGCAATGAAAGATCCGATTACCAATGCTACCAGATACATTAACGGATTTCCGATTGTAGGAACTACAAAGATTCCTCCGTGAGGTGCCATGAGTGTACATCCAAATGCCATTGAAAGTCCACCTGCCACTGCTGAACCGACTACACATGCCGGAAGGACATGAAGCGGATCAGATGCTGCGAATGGGATTGCACCCTCTGTGATAAATGATAATCCCATGATAAAGTTTGTAGGTCCGGCCTTTCTCTCCTCTGCTGTGAACTTGTTCTTGAAGAAGATTGTTGCAAGAGCGATTGCTATTTGTGGAACCATACCGCCAATCATAACTGCTGCCATGATATTGTAGTTTCCGGCAGCGATTGAAGCTGTACCAAATACATAAGCGGCTTTGTTTACAGGGCCACCCATATCTACCGACATCATTCCTCCGAGAAGTATTCCGAGTACTACTGCGCTTGCACCGTTAAGTCCATTAAGACCATTGTTGATAGCTGTATTTAAAGCTCCGATTGGAGGCTCAACTACAAACTGCATTATAACGCCTACCAGGAATATACCAAGCAGTGGATAAAGCAGAACCGGCTTCATACCATCAAGACTCTCCGGAAGTTTAGAAAATACCTTCTTTAGGAGGAGCACAATATATCCTGCAACGAAACCTGCTACAAGTGCTCCAAGGAAGCCTGATGTACCGTTTGCTGCGATTGAACCGCCTACAAAACCAACTGCAAGACCCGGACGGTCAGCAATACTCATGGCGATAAAGCCTGCAAGAATTGGAAGCATAAATCCGAATGCTGTTCCACCGATTCCCTTAAACAGTGCTGCGGCCTGTGTAATAGTACCGAAATTTGCTCTCTGGTCAGCCGGCAGTGAATTAAGGTCAACACTGAATCCATCTATAAGGAATGCGATTGCGATAAGGATACCACCACCAACTACGAATGGAAGCATATGTGAAACACCATTCATCAGATGCTTATAAATCTGATGTCCAACGCTCTCCTTTCCACCAACTGATGAATGTGAAGCCTCCTTTTTACCTGATGCCTTAAATACAGGAGCATCACCGGCAGCAATTCTCTTTATGAGCTCTTCTGCCTTATTGATTCCGTCAGAAACCTGACACTCAATAACCTTCTTTCCGTCAAAGCGGTCTGTAGGTACATTTGTATCACAGGCAACTATAACTCCTGCAGCCTTTGCAATCTCATCATCTGTGAGCACATTTTTGGCTCCGCCTGAGCCTCTTGTCTCAACCTTTACCTGATATCCAAGCTCCTTGGCTTTTTTCTCGATAGCCTCAGCAGCCATATAAGTATGGGCAATTCCTGTAGGACAGGCTGTAACTGCAACGATAAATACATCGTCCTTCTTCACCTCAACAGGCTCTTTCGCCTTTGCCTCTTTGGCAGCCTCTTTCTCATCCTTTGCTTTTTCAGCGCTATCGATGATATTTAAAAACTCATCAACTGAACCGGCATTGATAAGAGAATTTGTAAACTGCTCGTCCATAAGCATAACAGAGAGCTTGCTGAGCACCTGAAGATGCACATTATCCTCTGTGTTTGGTGCAGCGATAAGGAAAATAATCTTTGCAGGTGTACCATCGAGTGATTCAAATTCAACCCCATCCTTTACAACCATTGCCGCAAGACCTGCTTTAGTAACAGCATCAGACTTGCAATGAGGAATTGCTATACCCATTCCAATTCCTGTTGTGCCTTCCTCTTCTCTTGCAAAAACACCCTTGCGATACTTCTCCACATCGGCTATTTTGCCACTTTTTGCCATCAAATCAATACACTGATTCAATGCTTCGGTTTTTCCGGCAGGCGTACCATTCAAATTGATACTCTCAGCTGCCAATAAATCCCTGATTGTCATACATCATTCCTCCTAATAGAATATATTAATTATTTATATCAACCTTTTTGATACCGTTTGTTTAATTGGAAGCACTGTCCCATTTATCAATAAGTGCTTCAACCTCAGGCTTTGTAGCAAGCTCCTCAGAAAATGCACTTGCACTTCCTGTACATACTCCATAAATAAATGCCTGCTTATAATCATTTGATTTGAGGTATCCGTAAACAAATCCGGCTACCATCGAATCACCTGCACCTACAGAGTTTTTGAGTTTTCCCTTAGGAGCCTTAGCCTTAAACTCCTGTCCGTTCTCAGTAACAAGCACTGCTCCGTCACCTGCCATTGAGACAAGCACGTTTCTTGCACCCTGCTCCTGAAGCTTCTTTGCATACTTTATCACATCGTCCTTGTCTGTAATCTCAACCCCGAATATCTCACCGAGCTCATGATTGTTTGGCTTGATGAGGAATGGCTTATATGCAAGCACATTTGTGAGCAGATTTCTTGTCGCATCAACCACAATATTTATTCCGCGGCCCTCAAGATGCTTCATGATATCCATATACATTGATGAAGGCATCACATCAGGAATACTTCCTGCGAGCACAAGCACATCAGACTCCTTTAAGCAGTCAAGCTTCTCATAAAGTTTTTTAATGTTGTCCTCAGTGATTACCGGTCCCTGACCATTAATCTCGGATTCCTCATTTGAGCGAAGCTTCACGTTGATACGTGAAATACCATCCTCCACCTCTATAAAATCGGTATTGACTCCTTTTTCTCCTAAAAGTCTTTTTATCTCATTACCTGTAAAACCAGCTGTAAAACCAAGTGAAGTATTGCTCATTCCCAGATTCTTAAGAACCATGGAAACATTGATGCCCTTGCCCCCTGCAAAAATCTTCTCTCCAGTCGTTCTATTGACTACCCCTGTCTTAAAATCTGTTACATAACTATATAATCTAATGATGGATTAAATGTAACTGTGTAAATCATTTCAGACCTCCTTAATATTTTGGTATTTTTTATATTCATTATTGTTCAATGTATTTGTAATAATCACAGCATCTTCAAAATCAGCAAACTTGATACTTGATACCTGTGAAAACTTACTGTCATCCGCAAGAATGTATTTCTCCTTGCTATTCTCCATGGATTTCTTTTTAACCATGGCCTCCTTTATCTCCGGAGTCGTAAATCCATTCTTCACCGTAATTCCGTTTGCACCCCAGAAGCCCTTCGTAAAATTGTATTTATCAAGCGTCACAACTGCTTCATCTCCTACAATAGCCTCCGTAGTGGACTTAAACTCGCCACCCAGAATATATACTGTATATCCCCTATCGGAAATTCTCTTGGCATTAGTCAGAGAGTTTGTAACAAAAACCACATTCTTTGCAGTAATATAATCAATCATGACTGCCGTTGTAGTACCGGCATCTATATAAACAAAATCATTATCCACAATAAGTGATGCCGCATATCTGGCAATCTGTTCCTTTTCGCTGCGATTCTGCTTAAGCCTGTTGATAACCTTCTCATCCTGAGTATGGATATTCGTATTATTTGCAATCGCACCACCATGTACCTTGGTGAGATAACCCTTCTTGTCCATTGCAACCAGATCACGCCTGATTGTTGACTCAGATATATCAAGCTCATCCATAAGCTGCTGAACAGTCACACTTCCCCATTGAATCTAATATATCAAGTATTTTTTTGCATCTATCTTCCGCCAGCATCTAATCCCCCCGTTTATCAAACTATTCAAAGACTATTATTAAATCTTTCATGTCCAACTAATTTTTTTATTACTGTATTAAACATTTCAACATTCATTTAACTTGTAGTATAATTATATTTTCATAATCCGTCATTGTCAATCATAATCCGTCATTTATATTCACAAATAATCACACTAAAAATTGTTAAAAATTTATAAAGCAAGTTTTATAATTGTGCAATATATGCAAATGCAACATTCATTTTTGTGCAGAATATACTATATATATCATTAATACTTGCCTAATTACTATTTTTAGAATCTTTTCTATTACTAATTTATAATTAACATTAATAGTTCAAATTGACTAATTTTGATTTGATCACTATTCTATATTGACTGATTTTGACTGTTTTAATCTAAATATATTGTAATTGAAAATTCATCATGCTAGAATATGTTCATCCTGGTACATATTTTGTTATTTAAGTCCCTTTTCGGAATTGTGTTTCCACTCCCAATCAATGAATAAATATAAATTACATGAATAGCGTGAACACAAACATAGACCAACAGCTCTATAAGAAATACAATCTCACAGAAGAAGAAATTGCGTATATAGAAAAGACAATCAACCCAATGCAATAATGAAAATAATCTACCAAAACCATTTGTCATGTGGTAAAATAAAGAAAAACCAATTATGAAGCCTAAGGGAGGGTTGAACATGAAAATTTTGAAAAGTATTCTTAATTATATTCCATTAGCTACGTTTATCATATTTGTGGTTACTGATGGAATTATTTCTTTAACATCGGCATTAATTTTTGTTGTTTCCACGATTGGTCTGCTGATTAATTGGAAAAGAAAAAAACCAGCGATGAAGAATTAAGAAAATTCCAATTTATCACGTATAAAAATGAGTTTATATACAGTAGGAACACTTTTCCGAAAAGGGAGTTATTTAATTACATGATATAAGGGTCAAAAGGTATCATTGTAATGAAAAAGGACTATATCATAAACTGATATAGTCCTTTTAAGAGAGGTGACAGCCGGATTTGAACCGGCGATGACGGTGTTGCAGACCGGGGCCTTACCACTTGGCTATGTCACCATATATTATACTAAAAAACTCCCCGAGTAGGGCTCGAACCTACAACAACTCGGTTAACAGCCGAGTGCTCTACCATTGAGCTATCGAGGATTATTAAGGTTTGTACC
>ENA-OQCQ01000055-OQCQ01000055.1-human-gut-metagenome-genome-assembly--contig:-NODE-55-length-13304-cov-1.028914_pt1 | contig 13304 bp, 20 predicted proteins | sample MGYA00242761_ERZ504585 | MGnify/ENA primary metagenome ERZ504585 (study PRJEB26092, sample SAMD00036343) | human gut metagenome | host: Homo sapiens | study: EMG produced TPA metagenomics assembly of... | reverse complement strand
GTTGAATTTTCCTGTAAAGTAAAAAGCCCTCCGGGCAGGATCGCACTGCGGCTGAGGGGAAAGGAAAGCACAGGCTCTTATTAGTTTCGGTGTGGCCCGAAAAAGAGAAAATGTCCCATACTTTCTGGCAATCCGGGGAGATGTCTGGTGGGCAGGAAATGGTGCAAATAAAGATGTTTTTTCCTGCAAAACAGAACCTTTTTCTCGAAAGGGATCATGATAAAATGAGAAAAAATGGGGGAATTTTCAAAAATAAGATGGAGGAGGATATTGAAATGAAAATTTATCACGCACAGGTGAATCATCTGGAAAATCCAATGGGGTTCCGAATGGAGAGAACGGTCTTTTCCTGGAAAGTGAAAGACGCGGAAGGAAAAAAACAGAGCTATGCGAGAATCCGTGTAGCATCGGATGCAGCGATGGAGAATCTGCTGTTTGATTCCGGAGAGGATGATAAGGCGAGCAGTCTTTTCTATCCGGTGAAGCTGGATCTGGAGCCGAGAACGCGGTATTACTGGAACGTGGAAGCGGGCAGTGATGCCGGGGAGACGGCGGTGAGTGAGGTACAGTTTTTTGAGACCGGAAAACGGAATGAAGCATGGACAGGAAAATGGATTTCCTGTGACAGTAAGGAGAACCGTCATCCATATTTTGAAAAAGAAATTGTTCCGGCAAAAGAGGTAGCGAGGCCAGGCTGTATGTCTGCGGACTTGGACTGTATGAGGTGTATGTGGATGAGAAGCGTGTCGGGGATGAGTACCTGACGCCGTACAGCAATGATTACAATGAATGGGTACAGTATCAGACGTATGATGTGACAGAGGAGGTTTCAAAACAGGGAATGCTCCGTGTGCTGCTTGGAAACGGCTGGTACAAGGCGCGGTTTGGATTCAGTGCGTTTGAGGACAAGGGATTTTACGGCAATGAGTGGAAGCTGATTGCGGAGCTGCATCTGACGTATGCGGACGGTTCGGAAGAGGTGATTGGCACGGATGAATCGTGGCAGGTGCGGCGCAGTAAAATTGCATTCTCGAATCTTTACGACGGTGAGCACCGGGACGACACGCTGTCGGAACTGCCATTGGAGAAGGCGGTTTTTTGTGAGGCACCAAAAGGAGAACTGACGGAACGCATGAGCCTTCCGGTGACGATTCATGAGACGTTTGAACCTAAAGAACTGCTTCATACTCCGGCCGGCGAGCTGGTCTTCGATATGGGGCAGGAGTTTACGGGAATTTTCAAGCTGCATGTCAACGTACCGGCAGGAACCAAAGTTCATGTTCAGACAGGTGAGATTTTGCAGCGCGGCAATTTCTACAATGACAATCTGCGGAGTGCAAAATCCGAATACATCTATATTTCCGATGGAACCGAAATGGATCTTGTGCCGCATTTTACGTTCTACGGCTACCGTTACGTGAAGATCGAAGGCATTCCGGATCTGAAAAAAGAGGATTTCACGGGTCTTTCTTATTACAGCAACATCACAGCGACAGGCTGGATGAAAACAGGAAGTGATTTGGTCAATCAGCTCATCAGCAATGTGCGCTGGGGCTTAAAGTGCAATTTTGTGGATGTTCCGACCGACTGCCCGCAGCGTGATGAGCGCATGGGATGGACGGGTGATGCACAGGTGTTCTCGCCGACGGCAATGTATCTCGAAGATACGTATGCATTCTATGCAAAATACCTGTACGACATGGCAAAAGAGCAGAGCGTGCTTGGTGGAAAGGTTCCGCATGTGGTGCCGTCGTGCGGCGTGGAAGACGCGGCATGTGTCTGGGGCGATGCGGCGTGCATCATTCCGTGGAATCTGTATCTGTTTTACGGGGATAAGAGCATTCTGGAAGATCAGTTTGTGAGCATGAAATCGTGGGTGGATTACATCACGAAAGTGGATGGGGATAACCACGGCTGGCGGTATATTTTCCACTTCGGCGACTGGCTGGCACTGGACAATCCGGTACAGGGAGCGGAGCAGGTCATGGTGCAACGGACGAGGAGTTTATTGCAAACCTGTATTATGCGATCAGCGCAGGAATCGTGGCAAAAGCGGCCGGTGTGCTGGGATACCGCGAGGAGCAGGAGAAGTATCAGAAGCTGTCCGAGGAGCAGTTTGCCGTGGTACAGGAAGAATATTACAGCGCAACAGGCCGCTGCTGCATCAAAACACAGACGGCGCTGCTGCTGACGCTGAAATACCATCTGTCAAAGAACGAAGAGCTGACAAAACGGCAGCTTCTGAAGCTGTTTGAGCAGAGTAACCACAAACTGAAGACGGGATTTGTCGGAACACCATTGCTGAACAATGTGCTCACCGACAACGGCATGAATGATCTTGCCTACGAACTGCTGCTGAACGAGGAATTTCCGGGATGGCTTTATGAGGTTAAGCTTGGTGCAACTACTGTCTGGGAGCGATGGAATTCCCTTCTTGCAGACGGCACGATTTCCGGCATCAGCATGAACAGTATGAACCATTATGCTTACGGCTCCATCCAGGAATGGATGTTCCGTCACGTTGCCGGCATCAACACGATGGAATCCCATCCGGGTGTCAGGACCGTACAGTTTGCACCGACGCTGAACTGGGATTTGAGGTATGCAGAGGCAAAATATGATTCTGCATCGGGAATGTACAGCATTCGCTGGGAGCTTTCCGACAAAGAGCACGTGACCATCACCATGGATGTTCCGTTCGACTGTACCGCAGAGGCCGTACTTCCAATGGTTGCCAAAAGTGAAAAAGAAGCGGTTGCAGAAGTGCTCGGATCAGAAGAAAACGGTAGATACCTGCTGGAGCCGGGACACTATGAGGTAAGCTATCAGCTTTCCGGTTGGAAAGAAAAAACGGCAGTATGTGTGGAATAAAACCGCAGTTTTTTTCAAAAAATAAGAAGCAAGGTGAAAGCTGCAATTTTGCAATGGGACAAAATGAGAAAATTGTTCCAATTATTATGAAAAGAATATAAATAAAAACAAATAATTTGGAAAATATACAAATTCATTTGTCTTATGAAAACGTTTATGGTACAATCTGACTAAGCGGTTACAAAAATGGAAGACAGAACGCAGACCCGAAAGTCTGACAAAAAAGAGGCGGCAGAAAGGGACAGGATATGAAGAAGTGGACGGGGATGATTACCAATCTCACAATGTTGACACAATTCGGACTGTCCCTTGTGACGCCTCTTTTTCTTTGTCTGGCACTTTGCTGGTGGCTTTGCGACCGCTTTTCGGTTGGAATATGGATTTATCTGATCGGCTTTTTCTTTGGGATCGGAGGCGGTGCCGTGACAGCCTGGAAATTCGGGCAGAGCGTTCTGCGGCATCAGAAACGCATCGAGACGGAGCCGGACGGAAAAAAGAAGAAAAAGCGGGTGTCTTTCAACCGACATATTTAGAACGTGTCTGAAAAAGTTTTCACAGTTGACGAAGATCAAGTGGCAGAGAAAAGATTTCAGACTGATTTTAAGGGGAAAATCCCTTAGAAAGGAAACAAGGCGATATGAGCAATTTCGGAGACAAGGTCCAGCCGGCCGTAAAAAAGGAGACGAAAAATGTTGCCATCTATACTGTTGTCGGCGTGGTTGTGATGTGGGTCGGGTTTCTGATCCTGCACCTGATCTGGCCGGAAAAAATCCCATTTGACTATCGGGTGATCCTCGGGGGAATCGGAGGCGGTGCCGTTGCGGTGCTGAACTTTTCCTGATGGGCATGGCAGTACAAAAGCAGTGTCCGAGACAGACGAGGCGGGAGCAAAGCGGCGGATGCAGGCAAGCTATTCGCAGAGAAACCTGATGCAGATGCTCTGGGCAGTTCTGGCGATTGTGCTTCCATGCTTCCAGTTTGCCGCAGGAATCCTGCCGCTTTTAATTCCGGGAACGGCCATCAAGCTGAAGGGCATAAAAAAACAGCATAAAGCGCTGAACCTGATCTTTTGCGAAAGCCGCAAAGACGGGACGGCGTTTTTAAACCGAAACAGCGAAGCAGCGATTCGGTTATGAGCAAGCAGCGAAGCGGATTGTGAAGATCCGCTTTGACAAAAGGTTCAAATTTTTTATTTTATCTCATACAGAGGAGGTGAAAAAAGAGAATGGAGGTTGATATCTCCGGTGCAAAAGTCTTTTTTACGATCCCGATCGATTTTCCGCTGTTCGGGAAAATTCAGATCAGCGAAACGCTGGTGGTAAGCTGGATTGTAATGGCACTCATTACCGGACTTTGCATCTGGCTCACAAGAGATTTGAAGATACGGAACATCTCCAAACGCCAGGCGGTGGCAGAAATGATTGTGGAAACCGCAAACAAATTTGTTATCGGCAACATGGGAGAAAAAATTCCGCTATCTGATTCCTTTTGTGTCGGCGCTTTTCGCGACCAGCGTTGTCTCGAACCTGATCAGCCTGATCGGACTTCGAAGTCCGACAGCAGATCTTTCCACCGAGGCGGCCTGGGCTGTTGTGGTTTTCATCATGATCACCACACAGAAGATCAAAACCAACGGTTTTGGCGGATATCTGAAGGGCTTCACGACTCCGATTGCGGTTATGACACCGTTTAACGTTTTGTCGGAGCTCGCAACGCCGATCAGTATGGCGTGCCGTCACTTTGGAAACATTCTTTCCGGCGTTGTCATCAATGCCCTGATCTACGGATCGCTGGCACTGGCAAGCGGAAAGCTGCTGGGACTGCTTCCCGGCGTGCTCGGAAGAACCCTTTCACAGATCCCGATTCTGGACGTCGGTGTTCCGGCTGTTCTGTCGGTCTATTTTGACTGGTTCTCCGGCGTGATGCAGGCCTTTATTTTCTGTATGCTGACTGTCATGTACATTGCGAATGCAGCAGAAGAAGGCTAAAGAGATTAAAAAATGAGGTTTACAAAAAGAAAAATACAGGAGGAAAACAAGATGGATTTTCAGATTTTAGCAAAAGGTATCGCTCTCGCAGGATGCGCAATCGGCGCAGGATGCTCCCTGATCGCAGGTATCGGACCTGGTATCGGTGAAGGTAACGCCGTAGCAAAGGCACTTGAGGCAATCGGACGTCAGCCGGAATGCAAAGGTGATGTAACAAGTACGATGCTTCTTGGCTGTGCGATCGCAGAGACCACAGGTATTTACGGTTTCGTAACCGGCCTGCTTCTGATCTTCGTAGCACCGGGAATGTTCATGAACTTCCTGAAATAGTTGCAAGGAGTAAATGATTGCTAGGAGGAAAGAAACTATGCAGGTTCAGGAACTGGTAGGAATTGTCCCCTGGACTTTTATCGCACAGATCTGCAACCTCTTCATCCAGATGTATCTGATCAAACGGTTCCTTTTCAAACCGATCAATGAGATGCTGGAAAAACGGCGTGCGGCAGCCGATGCGGAGATTACAGACGCAGAGGCGGCAAAAAAAGAAGCCAACGCCATCAAAGAGGAATATGAGCAGAATATGCAGGAGGCCAAGGCAAAGGCCAACGAGATTCTCGAAAGCGCCAGAAAGACAGCGACGCTGCAGAGCGAGAAAAATCGTAAAAGAGGCTTCCGAACAGGCAGCTGCCCTGAAAAACAAGGCAGAAAAAGAGATTGCCCAGGAGAAAAAGAAAGCGGTCAATGAAGTCAAAGGCGAGATCGGCGGCATTGCCATGGATATTGCCGGAAAGGTCATTGAACGTGAGATTAATGAAAAAGACCATGAGAAGCTGATAGATGAATTTATATCGAATGTAGGTGAAGCATCATGACAGAAACTGCCAGAGTATACGGTGGGAGCCTGTATGAGCTGGCCGCAGAGGAGCATCTCGAAGAGGAAATCCTTTCCGAGATGAAGGAGATCCGAGCTCTGTTCCGGGAAAACTCGGAGTATCCGCGCCTTTTATCGGAGCCTTCGATTCCGCGAAAAGAGCGGATCGGGCTGATCGACGCGGCATTTGGCAGCCAGGCGGAACCGTATTTGGTCAATTTTATCAAACTGCTGTGTGAAAAAAATCTTCTCCGTGAATTCGGCGGATGCAGGAAGCATTCCAGCGCAGATACTACGCAGCCCACAATATTGCCGAGGCAGTTGTGACGAGCGCAGCATCCCTGTCGAAGGAACAGGAAGAGCTTCTGAAGAAAAAACTGGAAACAATGAGCGGAAAAACGGTCGTGATGGAACTGAAAACCGATCCGTCCGTTCTGGCGGGTGTCCGCGTGGAGCTCGACGAAAGCTGTTTGACGGAACCGTAAAGGGACGTTTGTCCGAGCTTTCCAGAAGAATCAGCGATACAGTGGTGTAGGAGGAAAAAATGCAACTGAAACCAGAAGAAATATCCAAGGTCATCCGCAGCCAGATCAAATATTATGAAAATGCGATCCGGCAGGATGAGACAGGCACCGTTCTGATGGTCGGAGACGGAATCGCGAGAGCCAGCGGTCTTTCGAACTGTATGGCAGGCGAGCTGCTGGAGTTTGAGGATGGAAGCTATGGAATGGCAACAGAACCTCGAGGAAAACAGCGTATCTGTCGTTTTATTCGGTTCCGGCGAGAACATCAGCGAGGGACAGCTTGTAAAAAGAACGGGAAAGGTCGTTTCGGTTCCGGTCGGAGAAGGTATGATCGGACGCGTTGTCAACGCGCTCGGCCAGCCAATCGACGGCGCAGGCCCGATTACGGCAGCAGAGTACCGTCCGATTGAAAGCCCGGCACCGGGCATCTGTGAGAGAAAAGGTGTTAATCAGCCGCTGCAGACCGGTATTAAAGCGATCGATTCCATGGTTCCGATTGGAAGAGGTCAGCGAGAGCTGATCATCGGAGACCGTCAGACCGGAAAGACAACGATCGCAACCGATACCATTCTGAACCAGAAAGGCAAGGATGTGATCTGTATCTACGTTGCCATCGGACAGAAACGTTCGACAGTAGCGTCCTTAGTAGAAAATCTTGAGAAGAACGGCGCAATGGCGTACACCATCGTCGTGGCAGCGACGGCATCCGAAGCGAGCCCGCTGCAGTATATCGTACCGTATTCCGGCTGTGCCATGGGCGAGTACTTTATGTATCAGGGAAAAGATGTGCTGATCATTTATGATGACTTAAGTAAGCACGCGGTTGCATACCGTGCACTCTCATTGCTGATCCGCCGTCCACCGGGACGTGAGGCTTATCCGGGAGATGTTTTCTATCTCCATTCCAGACTTCTGGAGCGTGCCGCAAAGCTGGACGATGAACACGGCGGCGGATCCATGACGGCCCTGCCGATCATTGAGACCCAGGCGGGCGATATTTCCGCCTATATTCCGACGAACGTTATCTCCATCACAGACGGACAGATTTTCCTTGAGACAGAGCTGTTCCACTCGGGCGTTATGCCGGCGGTAAACCCTGGCGTATCCGTATCCCGTGTCGGTGGAAATGCGCAGATTAAGGCGATGAAGAAGGTAGCCGGAACTCTGAAACTGATCTATTCCCAGTACCGCGAGCTGGCAAGCTTTGCACAGTTCGGATCCGATCTGGATGCCGATACAAAGGCGCGTCTGGAGCAGGGTGTGCGTATCGTGGAAGTATTAAAACAGAACCAGAATGCACCGGTTCCGGTAGAAAAACAGGTGGCCATTCTTTATGCGGTAACGAAAGGAATTCTGTCAAAGGTTGCAGCTGAGGATGTCCGCGCCTATGAGGACGGACTGTATACCTGGCTTGATACCGACGCAGAGGGTGCTGCCGTGATGCAGGAGATTTCCGCAACCGGAAAACTCGAGGCAGATACCGAAGAGAAGCTGAAAAGTGCGCTCGAATCGTACACCGAAAACTTTATCAATACAAGACCTGCAAAATAAGGAAAGAAGGAGGAGCCTATGGCTGCAAACATGAAAGCCGTAAAGCTGCGGATCAAAAGTGTCGAAAGCACGATGCAGATTACCAAGGCGATGGAACTTGTAGCGTCCTCCAAGCTGCGAAAAGCGAAGGAGCGGGCTGATACCTGCCGTCCGTATTTTCAGGAGCTGTACCGCACTTTGCAGGATATTGCAAAAGGAAACACGGAATTTTATTCCATTTATGCAAAAGAGGCAAAAAACGAGAAATGCTGCTACGTGCTGGTTGCCGGAGACCGCGGCCTTGCGGGCGGATACAACGCGAATCTGTTCCGATGCTTTGAGGCAGATGCCAAAGGAAAAGAGATCTGTGTGGTTCCGGTCGGCAAAAAGGCAGTGGAGTATGCAAAATCCCGGAAGCTGGACATTCTGACGGACAGCTTTGCCGAGATCGCAAATCTTTCCGTGGCAGACAGCTTTGATGATCGCGCGCGCGCTGTGCCGTGAGTTCCGGAAAGGGACCTTCGGACATGTGGAGCTTTGTTACACAAAATTCGTGTCGATGCTGTCGCAGATGCCGGTTTCCGTGCCGATCCTGCCTCTGATTGACATTGCAAAAGAGGACGGAGAGGATCCGGAAGCGAAAAAAATCCGAAATCTGATCCTGTATGAGCCAAACGGTGTCGAGGTATTCGAAGCGATTGTGCCGGAATACTTAGGCGGCCTGATCTACGGCGGTATCTGTGAGAGTGTGGCAAGTGAGCTTGCGGCACGCCGTACCGCAATGGAGGCGGCAACGGGAAATGCAGAGGAGATGATTGAACAGCTCAATCTGTATTACAACCGTGCCCGTCAGGCAAGCATTACGCAGGAGATCACGGAGATCGTCGGCGGTGCGGAAGGCGTGTAAGAGTGGAAACAAGAAAAGTGAGGAGAAGTCGTTAAATGAGTGAAAAACACATTGGCGAGGTTGTGCAGGTAACGGGTCCTGTTCTGGACATCCGTTTTTCGGAAGGAGAGCTGCCGGCACTTCTGAATGCCATCGAGATAGACAACCACGGCGAGAAGCTGGTTGTGGAAGTGGCGCAGCAGACGGGCGACAACATGGTCCGCTGCATTGCCATGAAGTCCACAGACGGACTTGTCCGCGGAACGAAAGCAGTCGACACGGGCGGCCCGATCGCCGTTCCGGTCGGAGAGGAGTGCTTAGGCCGCGTGTTCAACCTGCTCGGTGAGACCGTAGACAATAAGCCGGCACCGGAAACAGCAGAAAAATGGCCGATCCACCGCGATCCGCCGTCCTATGAGGAACAGGTCCGGCAACGGAGATCCTCGAAACCGGAATCAAGGTCGTTGACCTGATCTGCCCGTATGCCAAGGGCGGAAAAATCGGTCTGTTCGGTGGTGCCGGCGTTGGAAAAACAGTCCTTATCATGGAGCTGATCCACAACGTGGCAACGGCGCACGGCGGACTTTCCGTTTTCACCGGTGTCGGAGAGCGTACCCGTGAAGGAAATGACCTTTACAACGAGATGAAAGAGAGCGGTGTTATCGACAAAACAGCACTGGTCTATGGACAGATGAACGAGCCGCCGGGAGCGCGTATGCGTGTCGGACTTTCCGGCCTTACCATGGCAGAATACTTCCGTGATGTGAAAAATCAGGATGTGCTGCTGTTCATCGATAATATTTTCCGATTTACGCAGGCAGGTTCCGAGGTTTCGGCTCTGCTTGGCCGTATGCCGTCCGCAGTAGGATACCAGCCGACGCTGGCAACCGAGATGGGCGCACTGCAGGAGCGTATTACTTCCACAAGAAAGGGATCCATCACATCGGTACAGGCTGTTTACGTGCCGGCCGATGACCTGACCGACCCGGCTCCGGCAACAACGTTTACCCATCTGGATGCCACGACGGTACTTTCCCGTGAAATCTCCAGCCAGGGTATTTACCCGGCTGTTGATCCGCTCGATTCTACCAGCCGTATCCTGACACCGGAAATCGTAGGCCATGAGCACTATGAGGTAGCACGTGCCGTACAGCAGGTGCTGCAGAGATACAAAGAGCTGCAGGATATCATCGCCATCATGGGTATGGACGAGCTGTCCGAGGAGGATAAGCTGACGGTCAGCCGTGCCCGTAAGGTACAGCGTTTCCTGTCTCAGAGCTTCTCAGTAGCGGAACAGTTTACCGGTATGGAAGGAAAATACGTGCCGTTAAAAGAAACTCTGCGCGGATTCCGCATGATCCTTGACGGCGAGTGCGATGATCTTCCGGAGAGCTGCTTCCTGTTTGCAGGAACCATCGACGAGGTATTTGAAAAAGCAAAAGCACTGAATCAGTAAAGGAGGAATGACGTATGAGTACATTTCCTTTACGTGTCGGCACGCCGGACGGACTTCTCTATGAGGGTGACGTAGCGCGCGTTGTCTGCAGAACCATCAGCGGCGACCTGGCAATTCTGCCGGGGCACTGCAATTACTGCACTGCACTTGGTATGGGCGAGGCGCATATTGTGCTGGAGGACGGAACGAGAAGAAATGCCGCCTGCATCGGCGGAATGCTTTCCATGATGAACGGGGTCTGCCGTGTTCTGGCAACGACCTGGGAGTGGGAAGAGGATATTGATGCAGAGCGCGCCGAGGCTGCCAAACACAGGGCCGAGCAGGCGCTGGCAAACGGCGGTCTGACAGACAAAGAATACCGTATTGCCGAAGCCAAGCTGCAGCGTGCGCTGGTGCGGCTGAGTGTAAAAGAATAAAAAAACAAAAAGCCTTCGACGAATTCAGAAAAATCCTATCGTCGGAGGCTTTTTTAATTTACAGGAAACTTCGTTGAAATTTCCTGTGTGTCTTTAAAGAGCAAAAATTCCGCAGATTAAGAATCCCGATACGGCGAGAGCAGCACTGATCAGGACGTAAGGAAACTGCGACACGGCATGTGACATATTGTCAATCTCGCAGGTCGCGGAGGAAAGAACCGTTGCGTCGGAATAGAAGCATGCATGGCTTCCGAAAACACCGCCGGATACGACAGCGCCAAGCGCCAGAAGTACATTAGCATCAAGGGCGATGGCAAGCGGAACAACGATGGAAACGGCTACGGCCTCAATTCCCCAGAAAGAGCTGGTGACAAAGGTTAGAACTGCAATGACAACAAAAATAATAGCTGCCAGTGTTTTGGCATTCATATACGGAACACACAGGTTGATGACGTATTCCGAGAGTCCCATTTCGCCGCAGGCAGTCTTGATCATAAAGGATGCAAGAAGAATGGCGAGAACCGGAAGAATATCTGCAAAGCCGGCAAAGAACAGTTCCACGTACCGCGTAAAGGTCATTTTTTTCCGCGGAAGATAAAGAATCATACAGGAAGCAAGAGCAAGAATAATCGCCTGCATCATATCCTGTGTGGCTACTGTCACACCGATCAGAATACCGATGGGGATCAGAAAATCCAGTATATTTCCGGGATTGGTATTTTCGGGCGGGTAATCAACGCTCATTCCGGCCATGGCAAGGTCGACGGAAGGGGCATTGTGCATTTTGGGATGCTCCGGTGTCTGCTCTTTCTTTTCCAGATCTGTATAGGCAGCTTTCATTTTTCCGAGCCTTGGCATTAGTTTGCAGGCAAACAGAATCACAACCAGAAGGGCAGCCATGGGATAAAACATATAAGGAAGCACTTTTAAGTAAACACTCATACCGGTGGAAAAGCCCATATTGAGAATGCCCGGTTCCTGAATAAAAACACCGGAATAAAAAACTACCCAGGTGGAAAAGGGAATCAGTGCGCAGACAGGTGCACCGGTTGAGTCAATGATATAGGCAAGGGCCTGGCGTGGGACTTTTCGTTTATCACAGACATCCTTCATACAGGTTCCAACGGTCATGATGTTGAGATAATCATCGACAAAAATAATGATTCCGAGAAATACCGACATCATCATGGTGATCCGTTCATTTTTACAGAAGCGGCTTAACAGGTTGGAAAAACCAAGTGTTCCTTTTGCCTCGCGTAGCAGGAAGATGAAGCCTCCGAACAGTCCGCAGAGAAGAAGAATATACTGGTTATCTGCGTTGCTGATCTCCGAAAGCAGCAGATCACACCAGGGCCCGATAAAAGCCGCTTTGTACATGATGAGATAGGCAATCAGGTTCCGAAAATCAGAGCTTCGAAAGATTTTTTTGTTTTTAATGCAAAAATCAGCATCGCTGCAGGCGGCAGCAGACATAAAACTCCATATTGCATAGCGGTTCTCCTTTGTAGTTAGAATATGTGATGCAGCGTACCGCTGTAGGAAGCGACGGGGCTTTACTGTTTCGTCATGATACGGTAAGTTTCCGGCCGCCGGTCACGGAAAAGCCCCCAGGAAAAACGTTCTTCACGCAGGCCATCCAGATCGAAGGAAGCATACAGGATTTCCTCGGTATCTCTTCCGGCAGATGCCACGAGTTCACCGGTTGCATCGGCAATAAAGGAAGAACCGTAGAAAGTAAGAGAAGAGGACTGGCCGCCATTTTCTTCACAGGGCATTACGGTTTCAGTACCAATCCGGTTTGCAGCAGCAACCGGAACAAGATTTGCGGCCGCATGTCCCTGCATGACGCGTCGCCAGTGCCCGCTGCTGTCTACATTCAGGATCGGCTCACTTCCGATAGCGGTAGGATAGAGCAGGATTTCAGCACCCTGAACGGCCATGCATCGTGCTGTTTCCGGAAACCACTGATCCCAGCAGATGCCGACGCCGATGGCTCCGAAACGTGTTTCAAAGACCTTGAATCCCGTATCCCCGGGAGTGAAATAGAATTTTTCCTGATAAAAATGGTCGTCCGGGATATGAGTCTTGCGGTAAACGCCAAGAATGGATCCGTCTGCATCGATCATGGCAACCGAGTTGAACAGGCGCTGAACATCCCTTTCATAAAAGCTGACCGGAATCACGACTCCAAGTTCTACGGCAACAGCCTGAAAGCGCCGGACGGCGGGATTTTCTGTCAAGGGCATGGCATAATCATAATAATCGTATCGCTTTTCCTGACAAAAATACGGTCTTTCAAACAATTCAGGAAGAAGGATGAGATTGGCTCCGTTGGAAGCGGCTTCACGGACCATAGTCTCTGCTTTGTCTATATTTTCCTGTACCTGACTGCAGCACGAAAACTGCAGTGCGGCAATTTTTATATTTCGCATAATCTGTTTCCTCTTTTCTTTGCCGGAATCTGCTGGGTAATACAGTGAATGTTGCCTCCGCCGGTCAGAATGACGCGTGCATCGATCGGAAGGATTCGTCGATCCGGGAAGCATTTTCCGAGAATTTCTGCAGCCACGGTGTCGTTTTCATCGCCGAACCGGGGAAGAAGGACACAGTGATTGGCAAGGTAAAAATTGATATAACTGGCGGCAAGACGTTCGCCGGCTTCCCGCTGGTCTTCGCCAGCTTCAAAATTATAGCCGAGAAGATCTTCTTCTGTAATACAGATGGGATGCTTTGGAATGGGCAGCTTGTGAATCACAAAGCTT
>ENA-OQCQ01000053-OQCQ01000053.1-human-gut-metagenome-genome-assembly--contig:-NODE-53-length-13427-cov-1.128571_pt1 | contig 13427 bp, 14 predicted proteins | sample MGYA00242761_ERZ504585 | MGnify/ENA primary metagenome ERZ504585 (study PRJEB26092, sample SAMD00036343) | human gut metagenome | host: Homo sapiens | study: EMG produced TPA metagenomics assembly of... | reverse complement strand
ACATGAAGTAGTAATTGAAATACACAGCGTTTCTGACAGGAAAGGAGTGAGTAGAATGAAGTATATCAGAAAAAATGGAATCAAGGATCCTGGCAGTGCGATTACACATGGGATTGCGCTGATCCTGGCGGTGGTGGGAACGCTGCCATTGCTTTTGAAGGCGGCGCGGGAGCCGGATCATCTGCATGTGGTCGCAATGACAGTGTTTATGCTGAGTATGATTTTGCTGTATCTGGCGAGCACCGTGTATCACACGTTTGATGTAAACGGGAAGGTGAACCGTCGACTGAAAAAGTTTGATCATATGATGATTTCAGTGCTGATTGCGGGAAGCTACACACCGATCTGCTGATTGCACTGCATGGACGGACGGGAATTGCACTCTGTGCACTGGTGTGGGCAGCTGCAATTGGCGGAATTCTTGTCAAGGCATTCTGGATCAATTGTCCGAAGTGGTTTTCCTCAGTGTTGTATATCGCAATGGGATGGCTGTGTGTACTGGCATTTCATCCGCTGTTTCTGGCTCTTTCACGGCCGGCATTTGGATGGTTGCTGGCGGGCGGCATCATTTATACGGTCGGCGGGGTGATTTACTCCTTAAAAATGCCGATGTTTAATGCGAAGCATAAAAAGTTCGGAACACATGAAATTTTCCATCTGTTTGTGATGGGTGGCAGCTTCTGTCATTTTATTGTGATGTATTATTTTGTGGCGGCGATGCCGGTATAAAAACTTGTTTGAAGATAAAACAGTAATGCAAAAATAAAATACTGCGGAACGTATTTTCGTTATACCCGGGTATTAACATTTATTTGGGAAAACTTTACGCTCCGCAGTACTATTTTTGCATTATTTTTTCTTTTGACGGTATTCACTCGGAGAAATTCCGTAGACTTTTTTGAATACCTGTGTAAAATAAGAAAAATTCGTGTAGCCGATATTCGTTGCAATTACACTGACCGGGAGATTGGTTCCCTCAAGCAGGGAAATCGCAATTTTCAGTTTTTCCTGCACGATATAGTCAGAAAGTGAAATTCCTTTACCTTTTTGAAAAGCCGGGAGAGGTATTCCGGGTTCATGTATACCTGATGTGCGATTTCGGTGAGGGTAACATTCTGGTGAATATTTTTCTGAATAAAATTTACCACCTGGTCGATCTGTGAAACACCTGGTTCTGCGCTAATTTGAAGGCTTTTTAGATAATCAACGGAAAAATCAAGCAGTTTATGCATCTCTTCTATGGAATGACAGGAGTTGTTCAGGGCGTGAATATCGTATTCTTTTTCAAAAACACCGTGTGCACCGATGTGGTGATGGTTCAGAATCTGATAGAAGAGCTGAAGAAAATCCTGTAAAAAGAGACTGAGCATTTTCTGGTTTACATGACCGGATTCTTTTTGGCGGAGCAGATAATCATGCATGTCTGCACGGACGGCATCGTAATAACCAGAGGAGAGCATGACATTCCAGTGGACAAAATCCGGAGGGGTGTAGGGAACCTGGGAAATGCTGGATTTCTGATAAAAAATACCGCTATAGTTTGCCACATTTTCACTGCGCTGTTCCAAAAGCTGCTGTATTTTATCTGGTAGCAGAAGAAAATTTGCAGAATGAGCACAGTAGCATGCTATTTTAAAGTGGAGATACTGTGAAGCGGCTTCCACAAAAGTATGCAAATAAATTTGCACCTGATCTTTTGTAAAATTATCGGTTTCGTATAAAATAAGGGCAAAAACCTGTTCGTGGACATGGCAGAAAAGCAGTTTTTTAGTGAACGGCTTAAACAGCTCGGAAACGACATTCTGCAGGATAGAGCGGAGGAGAGAAAGGTCACGAACTGGATGTGGCGTGTCCTGTTCGAGAATATCAATCAAAGTCAGAACACAGGAACGGCCGGGATCGAGTTTTATGGAGATCGTGTCCAGAAAACTCAGAATATTCTGCGGTTCTGCAGGCTGTTTCTGCAAAAATTCATTTAAAAGCACATCAAGAAGATCCATTTCGCGTTTGCTGAAATAGTTTCCATATTCACTGTAAAATTTTTCCTTTCTTTCCTTTTGAATTTGCAGGACTGCTTTCTGAATGGAAACCTCAATTGCACTGTAGGGAGCGGGCTGAATCAGATAATCGAATCCGCCGAGTTGCAGTGCTTTTTGTGCATAGGAAAAATCTTCATGTGAGGTGAGAAAAATACATTTGATTTCTGGAAAATGCTCCGCAACCCATTCATAAAGTTCAAGACCGCTGCCGAGCGGCATTTCGATATCGCAGAGCATGATATCCACGGAATTGTTTGAAAGAATTTCACGCGCACGGATAATGTCGTTAGCACAGAAAACCTGTCGGATGGAAAGCGCATCCCAGTTGATGCCGGAATGAATACCGGCGACAACATCGGGTTGGTCATCAATAATCAATACATTCATTCGGGATTCCTCCTCTTTCTAGGATAATGAAAACAAATTTTCGTTTGAGAGTAAGCTACTTTTAGTTTCTGAACTGGTATTTGGTTCTTCCTGGATGGGCAGGATAATTTCTGTCAGGGCGCCGGAGGAATTGTTCATACAGATCAGACCGGCCTGGTCACCGTAAAGTAAGGTAAGTCGTTGACGGAGATTGTGTATACCGATGTGCTGTCCGGTTACTGCATCTTCTGTATGTTGCAGAAAGGACTGCAGAAATTCGTCCGGAAATCCGGTTCCGTTATCCTGAATACTGATATTTAAATAATTTCCTTCTTCAGTCTCTGTCAGCTGTACGGAAATGTGTACATTGAGCGGCTGGCTGGAGATTCGCCCATGCTTAAAAGAATTTTCGACGAATGTCTGAATGCAGAGCATGGGAACCGGAAACTTTGAAACAGCGGGATCGGCAGAAATGGTCAGCTCAGAAGAATCTCTTGTGTTTAGCTTCTGAAGTTTATAATAATTCTGTACCTGATTCAGTTCCGTCTGCAGTGGCACAAGACTGCTGTTGTCGCGGAAGGTATAGCGGATATACTGGGAAACATATAAAATCATTTGCTGTGCATCGTTTCCTTTATTCTGTTGAATCATACCGTAAAGAGTTTTCAGGCAGTTCAGATAAAAATGAGGCTTCAACTGAATTTGAAAATATTGCAGCTGAGATTTTTGAATGATCAGCTTATTTTCATAAGTGCGGATTTTCAGATTGTGAATTTCATCCATCATTCGGTTAAAAGTGGAATTAAAGACGGAAAATTCACGGATAAACTGTGTTTCCTGCAGTTTTGAGTTCAATTTACCGTTTCGAATATTCTCCATGGTAGCGATTGCATCTCTTAATGGAGAAAAGTAAATTTTGATGGCCAAAAAAACACATGAACGGAATCAAAAGCAGTGCCAGCACAGAGGCAATGATGGCAAACATCTGTGTCGCATTTAAATAAAACTGGCTTCCCTGGTAAGGGGAAAGGTAAAGCATGGTAATATCAGCATATTTTAAGCGATCCTGTACAACAAAAAAGTTTTCTTTTTGTCCTTTTTTGATGTGGTTATTGTCTTCAGGCGAAAAGGTCAGTTTATTTTCTGTAATGGTTTTAGAAGGATTTAATACGGTTCCGTCGTTGGAAAGATAGACGAGTGAACTAGTTTTATGCGTCTGTGTGGCGAGGCGAGATGGAGCCATGACCAGATCAAAATCTACGAGAGAAACACTGTAGGCATTGGAAAAACCGATAAGGCGAACCAAAAAGTATTTATCACCGACTTTATCGTAAAACCAGGATTTGGGAGTTGATTCAAAATCAAGGGATTTTACGTAATTCTGCATTGTTATTAATTCTTTATAGGAATAGCAGTCCTGATAGGCACAGCGGCAGACATCATTGGGAGCAGAATAAATATAGACAGCACCGAGACATTCTGTCAGAGCAAGCTGTTCCCGTGCTTTATTCACAATGGAGAGTGTATTTAAATGAACATCGAGCGGATCAAGTTTATATTTTAGTTTCTGATAATTCCAGTTCGTAGCCCAGTTCTGTGCCATTGAGGTTTCTATCTGGGAAAGATCTGCTTCTAACTGTTCCTGATAGAGAAACAGAGCATTTCGATTTGCAGAAGCGATTTCGCGGTTCAGCAGGCGAAGCGAGTAGAAATCAAAAAATATCGTCAGAAATGTAAGCGGAATAAGCATGATAAGGCTTATAAGGGTGAAAAAAATTTTGATGAGATGTAAAATTTTACGAGATAACATAAGAACCTCCCAAAATATAACAATATAAGAAAAATCGTGTGAGCGTTCCAACTGTTGGAACATGCCATTTATTCTAATATAGATGTCGTGTGTTTTCAAGAAATAAGTATACAGATTCGTTAAAATAACGAAAGTTACAGTGGTATGTCACAATATATAAAGAGAAAGTCACAGATTTTATAGAGAAAGAGATACTTCTTTGATAGGATATAGCTATTCGTAAAACAAAGAAAAGAACAAAGGAGAGAAATGTAATGAATAAGAAAAAAGCAATGGCATTTTTACTTGTTTCTGTTATGGCGGGAAGTATGCTGGCAGGTTGCGGAAGCGATGCAAGCTCTGCACAGGGTTCATCTTCTAAGAGCGCAGAAAGTAGCAATAATGACAGCTATACAGTAAAAATTCTGGCACCTGGTGATGCAAGTACAGATGACTGCGCAAAAATTTCTGAAGCAGCGAGCAAAATCACAGAGGAAAAATTTAATACAAAAATTGAAGTAACAAGAGTTGGCTTTGGAAGCTATGATCAGCAGGTAAACCTGACATTGGCATCTTCTGAAAATTGGATCTGATGTATGAGTACTGTGGAATGTAACATCTGCAATCAGCAGCGGACAGATCCTTCCGATTACGGATTATCTGGACAGCTATGGCAGCGATATGAAATCTGAAATCAGTGAATCCGACTGGAAATGTGTAACCTTTAACGGCAATATTTATGGTGTTCCGTCCAATAAAGAGAAAGCAACGGGATGGGGATTTGCTATGAATAAAGAGATGGCAGATGCAACCGGAATTGACTATAGTTCTATTAAAACAGAAGAGGAGTTGGAGCCGCTCCTTGAAAAAGTAAAAGAAATGTATCCAGATGTATATCCCATTGTTTCTCATGTGGGTTCCATGAGCCTTATGACAAACCCAGATGACCTTGGTGGAGATATCGGATCTTTAGAGAGTGTATCTTCTGACAGCACAGAAGTTATTAATTACTACGCAACAGATAAATATATGAACGAAATGAAACTTCGCTATGACTGGGCGCAGAAAGGTCTGATCATGCCGGATGCTTCCACTTCTACTGAAATGGCAAATAGTCTGATTGGTTCTGGTAAAGGTTTTGGACGTTTTACAAATACAAAACCAGGTATCGAGCAGGAGATCGAAAAAGAGTCCGGAAAAGAAATCGTTGTTTTGAATCTGGTAGAACCATATACTACCACAACACGTGTTGACATTGTATGGTATGTTCCGCATAACAGTGATAAACCGGAAAGAGCTGTACAGGTATTAAACGAGATCTACACAAACCCGGATCTGGCAAATATTCTTATCAATGGTCTGGAAGGAACTCATTATGAGTTTACAGACAAAGACAACGGTGTCATCAACTACCCAGACGGTGTAACAGCAAGTAACACAGGTTATACCAGTCTTCCATGGGCTTGGCCGAATGAGGCAATTTCCTATGTATGGGAAGGAAATGATCCGGATATCTGGGATCAGACCCAGGAGTTCAACAACAATGCGGTTGTTTCTCCGGCCAAAGGTTTTGCATGGGACAACACAAATGTACAGAACGAAGTAACTGCATGCGCAAACGTAACTGCCAAATATGGTCCTGCACTGCAGTGCGGTTCCTTGGATCCAGAAACTACCATTCCGAAATTCCTGGATGAGTTGAAAGCAGCAGGAGCAGATACCATCATCGCTGAGAAACAGAGACAGTTAGATGATTGGCTGGAAGCCAACAAATAATGGAGGCTGGGAAGATGAAAAGAAATTGGGGTAAAATCCGCAGATTTATTCCCATGTATCTGATGCTGCTTCCGGGGCTTGTATACTTATTTATCAATAACTATATGCCTATGGCTGGAATTATCATTGCATTCAAGAAATATAATTACAGTCTGGGAATCCTGAAAAGCCCGTTTACAGGTCTTAAAAACTTTGAGTTTTTGTTTAAGACAAAAGATGCTTGGACAATTACAAGAAACACACTGGGATACAACGTAATCTTTATCGTAGTCGGAACCGTACTTGCAATTGCAGTGGCAATTCTGCTGAATGAAATCCGTTCCACGATGGGAAAGAAAATATACCAGACGTTAATTCTGGTACCGTTCCTGATTTCTATCGTCGTTGTCAGCTACCTGGTATATGGATTCCTCAGCACAGATGCCGGATTCATTAATAACAGTATTCTGAAACCAATGGGAAAACAGGGCATCGGATGGTATTCTGATCCGAAGTACTGGCCATTCATTTTGATCTTTGTCAATGTATGGAAAAACCTGGGATATAACTGCATTATCTATTATGCAACGGTAGTAGGATTGGATGCCAGTCTTTACGAGTCTGCATCTATCGACGGTGCAAACCGCTGGCAGAGAATTGTACATATCACACTACCGGGATTGAAAACAACCATTATCACCTTGACGCTGATGAGTGTAGGACGTATTTTCTATTCCGATTTCGGTCTGTTCTATCAGGTACCAATGAACAGTGGACCGCTGATCGACGTGACAAACACCATCGATACTTACGTATATCGTGGATTGATGGAGCTGAACAACATCGGTATGGCATCTGCAGCAGGTCTTTATCAGTCACTGGTAGGATTTGCACTGGTACTGATTGCAAACCTGATTGTTCGAAGACTGGACGAAAACAGTGCATTATTCTAAGCGAAGGGAGAGTATGAAAAATGGTTGAAAGAAATAAAAGCTTTCAGATTGCAGCTAATGTGATTATGATCTTACTGTCCGCTATGTGTATCGTCCCGTTTATTCTGCTGATTATGTCATCAATCACCAAAGAGAACATTCTATTAAAATATGGATATTCTTTCTGGCCGCGTGAAATCAGTTTTGATGCATACAAAACACTGCTGGTAGATTCAGGCAGTATTGTAAGAGGTTATATCATTTCCGCACTGGTAACGGTAGTCGGAACCGTGGCAAACCTGACTCTGACAACATTGTTTGCCTATCCACTGTCAAGAAAAGAGCTTCCGGGAAAAGCATTTTTCTCCTTTGTGATTTTCTTTACGATGTTGTTCAACGGTGGCTTGGTACCGTCCTATATGATGTGGACTGGAATCTTTCATATTAAAAATACCATCTGGGCACTGATTGTTCCAAATCTTCTGATGGGAGCTTTCTATGTCATCATGATGAGAACGTATTTCACCACCAACATTCCTGATGCGGTCATCGAGGCTGCAAGAATTGACGGAGCAGGTGAGTGGAGAATTCTGGCAAAAATTGTTCTTCCGATGTCTACGCCGATTATTGCTACACTGGCACTTCTGGTCGGCCTCGGATATTGGAATGACTGGTTGAATGGTCTGTACTATATCAATAACGATAAACTGTACAGTATTCAGGTTCTGCTGAATAAGATGCTTCTGGATGTGCAGTATCTGATGAGCGGTGCTTCAGGAGGAGCATTGACACAAAGCATTACACTTCCAGCGACTGGTATCAAAATGGCCGTTGCAGTTATGGGAGCACTTCCAATTCTGGTTGTGTATCCGTTCTTCCAGAAATACTTTGTGAAAGGTATTGTGATTGGAGCTGTAAAGGGCTAATAGAATTCTTATAATAGAAAGCAGACTTTCCAGATACACGCAGGAATGCGTGAGAATGGAAAGTCTGTTTTTTTGATGCAACTTTAGTTCAGTTTAATATTTTTAAACAGCGATCCCAGTGTCGTTGTCACTTCCTCTGTCTCCGGGAGTTCGATGGTTTCTTCCTGAATTTCTTCGGCTGCGACATCGTCGAGTGCCTTCATGGAGAGACTGAGTTTGCCGTCTTTGATGGCAATGACTTTTACTTTGACTTTATCGCCGACTGCCAGGACTGCGGATGGATGTTTGATTCGTTTGGCGCAGATCTGGGAGATGTGGACGAGGCCGGAGAGGCCGTTTCCGAGGCTGATGAAGGCGCCGTATGGCTGCAGGCTCTCAACGGTTCCTTCGGTGACGAGGCCGACTTCTACGTTGGAGATTTTCTCTTTGCGCTCTTCGTCTGCTTTCTCGCGGAGAATTTCGCGGGCGGAGAGGATCAGGCGGTCTTTTTTCTTTGTCGAGGTCAAAAACCTGTACCTGAATGTCTTTGTTTAAGTATTCATTCAGATCTTCCACGTAGTTCAGGGAGAGTTTGGAAGCCGGGATGAAGCCGCGGATTCCTTCGACGTAAGCGATAACACCGGCGTTTACGATTCCTTTGACTTTTACATCCAGTACGGTTTTCTCTTCTTTGTACTGTGCGAGTTTTTCCCATGCGAGGATATCGTTTGCCTCTGCGCGGGAGAGAAGAATGTTGCCGTGGCCGTCGTCTTTGCGGATCACGGTTGCGGTGATTTCGTCACCGACCTGAACAGCGTCTTTTAAGGAGAAGCCAGGCTCGTTGCTGAAGTCCTCGGCGCGGATGACGCCCTCTGCGTAGTATTTCAGATCGAGAATCACCTCTTTTTCATCTACGGAGATGACGGTTCCGGTGAGCATGTCGCCTTCCTCAATTTTTTTGAGGAAGCTTCCAGCTCTGCGGAGAAGTCATCCATGGTTAATTGTTCTTCTGACATAATGAAACACCCCTTTTTCGTAAGAATAACAGGAAAACGAGAGGAAAATTGTGGATTTATGAAAAAATCGGGTTCAATTTTGCACGTTTTTCTATCTGCGTTTATCTTAACATAAAAGATTTTCTTTGACCAGATGAAAAAAGGATGGTAATATGTGTGTAGTCGTTACCAAAATTACTGAGACGCGCACTTGCTGCGCGGCTGCAGGAGAAAGTGATTCAGGTGGCCGCCCGGAACTTCGCGGAGCGAATTTGCATGTGCAGGGCGGCGGTTACTGGTCACGAAGTGAGCAGTAACTGTAGTCGTTACAAAAAAAGAAGTAAAACTACCGGGACGAACTTACTGTATACCACAAACATACAGAAGGGAGGAGTACTATTATGAAATCAAATTCAAGAGTTTATGTAATTGGACATAAAAATCCGGATACGGATTCCATTTGTTCGGCGATTGCCTATGCGGATATCAAGAACAGGACAGATAAAACAAAAACCTACATGGCGCGGCGTGCCGGTCAGATCAATGAGGAGACCGAGTATGTACTGAAGCGCTTTGGCGTGCGCGCACCGGGGTATCTGCCGAATGCGGGAACGCAGGTAAAGGAAATTGAAATCCACGAGGTGCCGAGCGTGCCGGGTACGATTTCCGTGAAGAAAGCGTATTCCATGATGAAAAACAACAACGTGGTCACACTGCCGATTACTTCGCCGGACAATGATCTGCAGGGCGTGATTACGGTCAGTGATATCGCAGAATCCTATATGGATTCTTATGACAGCCATGTCATGTCACTGGCAAGGACGCAATACCGCAGTATCGCGGATACGTTGGATGGTTCGGTTATTGTCGGAAATGAACATGGTTATTTTATCCGCGGAAAAGTCGTTGTCGGCGCATTCCATCCGGATACGATGGAGAACTACATCGAAAAAGATGACCTTGTCATTCTCGGAAACCGTGCGGAGGACCAGCTCTGTGCAATCGAGATGGATGCAAGCTGCATTATCGTCGGACTTGGCGCAAAGGTGACGAAAACGATTCAGAAATTTGCAGAGGAAAAATGCTGTGTGATCATCAGCAGTCCGCATGACACGTATACGATTGCGCGTCTGATTAACCAGAGTATTCCGGTCAAATATCTGATGCGCAGAAGCAATCTGATCACGTTCAACACCGAAGATTTCCTCGATGATATCAAAGAAGTTATGAAAAATCAGAGACACCGCGATTTCCCGATTCTGAACAAGAAAGGAAAATATGTGGGAACGATTTCCCGTCGGAACCTGATCGGAAATGCAGGAAAGAAACTGATTCTCGTCGATCACAATGAGGAATCACAGGCGGTCGATAACGTCAAAGAGGCGGAGATTCTCGAGATCATCGACCATCATCGTCTGGGATCACTTGAGACGATGGCGCCGGTTATGTTCCGCAATGAGCCGGTGGGCTGCACGGGAACGATTATGTATGAAATTTATAAGGAAAAAGAGCTGGAGATCGCGCCGAACATCGCAGGACTGCTCTGCGCAGCCATCATTTCCGATACGCTGATGTTCCGGTCGCCGACGTGTACGTTTCTTGACAAAGCGGCAGCAGAGGCACTGGCGGACATTGCAGGCATCAGCATTCCGGAGTTTGCATCCGAAATGTTCCGTGCAGGAAGCAACCTGAAAGATAAATCACCGGAAGAAATTTTCTACCAGGATTTCAAAAAATTCATCATGGGCGATGTTACGTTTGGTGTCGGCCAGATTACATCCCTCGATGCGGGCGAACTGGAATCCATCAAGGAACAGCTTCTGCCGCAGATGGAAAGCGAGTGCGGAAAACACGGCATCGAGATGGTATTCTTTATGCTGACCAATATTATAGAAGAATCTACAGAGCTTCTGTATTATGGAAGCGGGGCAAAGGAAGTCATCGAAAAAGCTTTTGAAGATCTTCCGGTCAACGAGGTCAGCTGCGAGCTGAAGGGTGTTGTATCGAGAAAGAAACAGCTGATTCCGGCATTTATGATGGCGCTGCAGAATCAGTAAAAACAGAAAAAATAAAAAAGCGTGGTTCCGGGCCTGAAAACAGATCCGGGGCACGCTTTTTTCGGTCATAAAAGAGTGAAAAAGAGGAAAGGAAAGAAATAAGAATGGGAAAACAGACATGGAAAGCGGGAAATATGCTGTATCCGCTGCCGGCGGTCATGGTGTCGGTGCGCGGAAAGAACGGGGAGGACAACATCATCACCGTTGCCTGGGCCGGCACGGTGTGTACGAATCCTCCGATGGTATCGATCTCGGTGCGGCCGGAACGCTACAGCTATCAGATGATCAAAGAGAGCGGTGCGTTCGTCATCAACCTGACGACGGAGGACCTCTGCTATGCGACCGACTACTGCGGCGTGCGCTCGGGAAGAGATGTGGATAAGTTCAAAGAGATGAAACTGACGAAAGTCGAGGCGGAGGAGATTTCCGCACCGATGATCGGGGAGTCGCCGGTTAATATCGAGTGTAAAGTGGAGCAGGTGCTCGAACTGGGCTCGCATCACATGTTTCTTGCAAAAGTTGTGGCTGTCCATGCGGATGAGGCATACATGGATGAGCGCGGCCGCTTCGATCTGAACCGCGCGAAACCGATTGTGTATTCCCACGGAGAGTACTTTGGAATCGGGAAAAAGCAGGGAACCTTTGGCTGGAGCGTGAAGAAAAAATCGAAAACACCTAATATAAAAACAAAAAACCGCAGCTAATCTTTATTTTCTAAAGAATCAGCACGCGAAATTTTATAGTACTTTCGGTAAAAATATACAAAATCGACAAAAATACTGGGTAAATATTAGAAAACGCTACAAAATCATGATTTATTAGGAATTTTTTGCGTGAAATATTGCAAAAACCGGATATTTTATGCTATAATATCAACCAATCGTTGACCTTATAAAATTAAGTGATCCGGAGGACGGGAGAATCCACCGGAGACGCGAGAGAGTGCGGAAATGATTTTCTCCACGCTTTAAGGCTGATGAGAACCGCAGATGGATCTTTTTAAAGAAATCTTTCTGCACTACATAAGGGAGAAATTTCAAGGAGGAAACTAACATGTCATACGTAGATGAGGTTATTGAGTCCGTAGTTGCAAAAACCCAGCTGAGCCGGAATTCCATCAGGCAGTCAAAGAGGTTCTGGAATCTCTTCGCCCTGTTATTGAAGCAAACGAGGAAAAATACAGAAAAGTCGCTCTTCTGGAGAGAATGGTAGAGCCAGAGCGTCAGATCAAATTCCGTGTGCCGTGGGTAGACGATAAAGGACAGGCTCATGTAAACACCGGATATCGTGTACAGTTTAACAGTGCAATCGGACCTTACAAAGGAGGAATCCGTCTGCATCCTTCTGTAAATATTGGTATTATCAAATTTCTGGGATTCGAGCAGGTATTCAAAAACTCACTGACCAGCCTTCCGATCGGCGGAGGTAAAGGTGGTTCTGACTTCGATCCGAAAGGAAAATCTGACAGAGAGATCATGCATTCTGCCAGAGCTTTATGACAGAGCTTTGCAAATATATCGGCGCAGACACCGACGTACCGGCTGGTGACATCGGAACAGGCGCAAGAGAGATCGGCTTCATGTTCGGACAGTACAAGAGAATCCGCGGCGTATACGAAGGCGTTCTGACTGGTAAAGGTTTAAGCTACGGCGGATCTTTAGCAAGAACAGAGGCTACCGGATACGGACTGCTGTACCTGACCCAGGAGCTGCTGAAACTGAACGGCATCGACATCGCAGGCAAGACCGCTTGTGTATCCGGTTCCGGAAACGTTGCAATCTATGCAATCGAGAAAGCTACTCAGCTTGGTGCCAAAGTTGTTGCTCTGTGTGACTCTAACGGATATGTATATGATCCAAACGGAATCAATCTCGACGTTGTCAAAGACATCAAAGAAGTAAAACGTGGACGTATCAAAGAATATGCTGACCGTGTAGAAGGTGCTACCTACACAGAAGGTACTGGAATCTGGAACATCAAATGTGATGTTTACCTTCCATGCGCAACTCAGAACGAACTTGATGTTGACGGCGTTAAGACTCTGATAGCAAACGGCTGCAAATATATCGTAGAAGGTGCTAACATGCCTACTACAAGAGAAGCTACAGAATACGCTATGGCAAACGGCGTTCTCTTCCTTCCTGGAAAAGCATCCAACGCCGGTGGTGTTGCTACTTCCGCACTGGAAATGAGCCAGAACTCCCAGAGACTTTCCTGGACAGCAGAAGAAGTTGATGCCAAACTTCATCAGATCATGAAAGACATCTACGCTAAGATCGATGACGCTGCAAAACGTTATGACATGCCAGATAACTTCGTTAGCAGGTGCTAACATCGCCGGCTTCGAAAAAGTTGTAGACGCAATGATCGCTCAGGGCCTTGTTTAATTAATTTCCTCCTCTGCGAATCATTGATATTCAAAAAGCTCCGGTTTTCATGCCGGAGCTTTTGTTATGGACGAAGATAATTCTCATATTTCGAAGGGCAGGTTTTTTCCATGACGGCTGACCTGCGCCTGGGAGATCCCGATCTCTTCTGCCACTTCCATCTGCGTTTTTTCCCTCATAAAACGCATATCAATGATGTGTC
>ENA-OQCQ01000052-OQCQ01000052.1-human-gut-metagenome-genome-assembly--contig:-NODE-52-length-13561-cov-1.106744_pt1 | contig 13561 bp, 16 predicted proteins | sample MGYA00242761_ERZ504585 | MGnify/ENA primary metagenome ERZ504585 (study PRJEB26092, sample SAMD00036343) | human gut metagenome | host: Homo sapiens | study: EMG produced TPA metagenomics assembly of... | reverse complement strand
TATTGAATTTGTTCTTGTCACTTCCCCCGGGGGTACGCTATAATCAAAATAACCGTCAAAATCGGAACGACGGGTATATACACATTTAAAGGAGGAACTTTAAGATGGCAAAGATCTCGAAAGACATGACAATCGGCGAGTTAATCGCAATGGATACAAATATCATCGGAATCCTGATGGGAGCCGGTATGCACTGCATCGGCTGCCCTTCTGCACAGGGTGAGTCCCTGGAAGAAGCAGCTATGGTTCACGGCCTGGACGCTCAGGTTCTGGAAGACCAGATCAACGATTATCTGGCTGCAAAATAAGTCGGATTTCCGCGTGGATCCAAAAAGAACGCCTCTCGCAGGCGTTCTTTTTTTTCTGTCCGATTTACCCATTGTTCCGATGGCCCCGTTTTGCTTTCGTCCGTTTTCCTTTCTGCTCCAGCGTCGCCGCTGCTTCTCTCCGGCTCTGCTGGTGGCGGCGGATCGCCTCATCCACACGGCGGCTCCGCTCTTCCTGGCGCCGCTTCTGTATCATCTGATCGAGCAGACGGCCGAGCACGCGGTAAAACTCCGTCTGACGCTCCTCCTCTTCCTGCCGCATCACAGTGTCCGCCAGCTGTTCTGCTTCCCGCTCGGGCAGAAGATCGACAACCACCTCCGGCACTTCGTCCGCTTTTCCCGGTATTGCCGGATCCGGCTTCTCCTTTGCCGTCTCTGCCGCTTCCGCCGGAAACGCTTTGATCTCCGCCGTTGCCTGCACCAGCTTCGGCATCAGCTCGCGGATCGCTTTCAGGTGAAGCCCCTTTTTCTTCAGTTCCCGGATTCCCAGAAAAATCTGAATGTCCTGCGCAGTATAGCAGCGGTGTCCCAGCGAATTGCGGTGGATTTCCATGCCGAGCTCGTCCTCCCAGTACCGGAGCACATGCGCTTTCTCCCCGGTCAGCTTCTCCGCCTCCGTGACCAGATACGTTCTATTTTCCATACGGCAGCCACTCCCTTCTTCCCTTTATTATAGGATCTGTTATCCCCTGCCGCAAGAAAATCTCATCGTAATATTCCGACAATTTCATACGATTATACACAAAGAACGTGCCGCAGGACTATCCCACGACACGTTCTGACACATAAAATATTTTCTTTTATCTCTCTGCATTCGCAAATTTCGTATAATCCGGCAGCCAGACCAGATTGACGGTTCCGATCGGGCCGTTTCGCTGTTTGGCGATGATGATTTCCGCGATTCCCTTATTCTCGGAATCCTTATTATAGTAATCATCTCGATAGATAAACATAACAACGTCGGCATCCTGCTCGATCGCTCCCGACTCACGCAGGTCGGAAAGCATCGGACGGTGGTCGGTACGCTGCTCAACAGCCCGGGAAAGCTGGGACAGTGCAACAACCGGCACATTCAGCTCTCTCGCGAGTGCTTTTAAGGAACGGCTGATATCCGAAATCTCCTGCTGACGCGATTCCGAGGAGCTCTTTCCGCTTCCCGACATCAGCTGCAGGTAGTCAATGATGATGATATCAAGACCGTGCTCCAGCTTGTATTTGCGGCATTTCGACCGCATCTCTCCGATCGAGATACCAGGTGTATCGTCGATCATCAGTCGGGATTCACCGATCATGCCGGCGCTCTCGATCAGCTTGCTCCATTCGTCGTCTTTCAGGTTTCCGGTTCTCAGATGCTGGGAATCTACTTTCGACTCCATCGAGAGCAGACGGTTCATCAGCTGCTCCCGCGACATCTCGAGACTGAAAATCGCAACGGCTTTGTCTTTCTTAAACGCCATATACTGCGCAATATTGAGGACAAACGCCGTTTTACCCATAGACGGACGTGCCGCAATCAGGATAAAGTCAGAGTTCTGCAGACCCGATGTCTTGTAGTCCAGATCCGTGAATCCGGTCGGAATACCCGTGACATTTCCCTTCGTCTTCGATGCACGCTCGATGTTCTCCAGCGTATTGATGACAACCTGGCGGATCGGCATGAAGTCTCCGGAATTCCGCTGGCCCAATAACTGGAACATCTTCTTTTCCGTCTCCTCCATGATGACTTCCACCGGCTCTTTGTTCAGATAGCAGTCATTCTCTATCTCTTCTGTCAGCTTAATGAGACGGCGCAGCACCGCTTTCTCGCTGACGATGTTCGCATAATGGCGCACATTCGCCGAAGTCGGCACCGCATTTAAAAGATCGCGGACAAACTCCATCGAACTGATCTCCGGCGGAACATCCTTTTCACGCAGGCGGTTCTGCAGGGTGACCAGATCGACCGGTTTTCCCTCATTGAACAGCTCCACCATGCATCAAAAATGACGCCGTACTGGTGCTGGTAAAAATCGTCGCTCGTCAGGATTTCCGATGCCGCCATGATGGCTTCGCGCCCCATCAGCATGGAACCGATGACCGACTGCTCCGCCTCGATGCTGTGCGGAAGGATTCGTTTAATCAGTGCTTCTTCCATAGAATTATGCTTCTTTTACGATAACTTTCAGCTTTGCAGTTACTTTGGTATGCAGGCGGATCGGCACTTCTGTCGTTCCAAGAACCTTGATCGGGTTCGGAAGCTGCATTTTCTTTTTGTCAATGTCGTATCCAGCTGTTCTTTGGCTGCTTCTGCAATTTCTTTTGCCGATACACTTCCGAATACTTTTCCGCCCTCACCGACTTTGATGGCTACGGTAACCTGTTTTTCCTCGATCTCTTTTGCGAAAGCCTGTGCCTCGGCAAGCTGCTCTGCTGCCACTTTGTCCTCGTGTGCTTTCTGCAGTTTCAGTTCATTCAGGTTCTTTGCGGTTGCCTCGATGCCAAGCTTTTTCGGCAGAAGCATGTTTCTTGCATATCCATCACTTACGTTTACAGTCTGTCCTTTTTTTACCAAGTGCTTTTTACGTCTTCCAGTAAGATAACTTTCATATCAGATTTCTCCTCCATCCTGCATTTCTGTTAAGGTTGATTTTAGGAGGCTGCGCGCCCCCTCCAGATCGACGGTCTCAAGCTGGCATCCTGCCATATTCAGATGACCGCCGCCGCCCATCCGCTCCATGATGATCTGTACATTGACCTCATCAATCGCGCGGGCGCTGATATAGATCACGCCTTTATACTCGGTCAGTACAAAGGACGCCTTGACACCGACAATGTTCAGCAGCTCGTTCGCCGCTTGTGCTCCGACCACCGTCGGGCTGTCCACATAGTCGCTCGGGCATTCGGAAATCGCGAACTGGCCGCGGAACAGCTCCGCATTGCGGATCGTCTCTCCTCTTGCCTTGTAATCGTTCATATCCTCACGGAACAGCTTGCGCACACGCGTCACATCCGCACCGCAGCGGCGCAGGAACGCTGCCGCCTCGAACGTGCGGACACCTGTTTTCTGCATAAAGTTGTCGGTATCAATCATGATGCCGGCATAGATGCTGTCCGCCTCCACGTTCCGGATGCGGATTCCCTCGGTAAAATACTGGAGAATCTCGGCAACCATCTCGCTCGCGGATGATGCATACGGCTCAATATAGGAAAGCACTGAGTTGCGGATCGTATCGCTTCCCTGCCGGTGATGATCCAGCACGACGATCATTTTCGCCATGTACAGCAGATCCTCACACTGTGTGATGCTCGGTTTGTTCGTATCGACCACAACGAGCAGCGTGTTGTCGTCCATGATCTCTTTCGCCTCATGGTTGTTGACAAACATGTCCGCCTCATAATCCTGGTCGTCGCGGAACGTATTCATCAGCGGAATGATCGAGCTGGTCGGGTTGTCGATGACGATGTACGCTTTTTTATTCAGCGTTTTCGCCGCACGGTAGATACCGATGGCCGCACCGAACGAATCGGCATCCGGCAGGCGGTGTCCCATGACAACGACCTTCTCTTTCGTGTTCATAAACTCTTTCAGCGCGTGCGCCTTGACGCGGGCTTTGACTCTCGTATTCTTTTCCACAGCCTGCGTTTTTCCGCCGAAATACTGAATCTTCGAACCGTCCTTTAAAACGACCTGATCGCCGCCCCGGCCAAGAGCCAGGTCGATCGCGATTTTCGCATACTCGGAGTTTTTCGCAAACGATCCAGCATCTGCTCCGATACCCATACTGATTGTGACCGCCATCTCGTTTCCGATGTTGATGGTCTTGACGTCCTCGAGGATATCGAACTTTTTCTCTTTCAGTTCATTTAACGAACTCCGGCGCATGACCACGATGTATTTGTCGTTCTCATACCGCTTCACCAGTCCGTCGAGATCGTTGAAATATTTGTTGATCTTTCGCTCGACCAGTGCGGTCAGAAGGGAACGGCGGACCTCCTCGACGCTTTCCAGCGCCTCGTCGTAGTTGTCCAGATACAGAAGACCGGTGACCATCGTTTCGTCCTCGAATTTCCGCATATACTCGCGGAGCTCCGTCTCATCGAACAGATACAGTGCCTGAATAAAATAGCCTTTGATATCTGTGTTGATCATCTCCGAATTCTGGATCAGCTCGTCGATGCAGACGCTTTTTACATGGGCACGGAAATTCTTTTCGCCGTAAGCCACGTTGATGTCGGTCTCCTCCTCATTTTTCGGCAGCCGCTCGACCGTCAGCTCCGGAAAAATGGTGGCGATACATTTATGATACTGTGTATCCTTCCCTGTGATTTTTGTAAACTCTTTGTTGACCCAGAGAAGTTTTCCCTGCGAATCCATAACGGCATAGGGCAGCGCCAGTTCCTGGATCAGATGCTTCTGAACCTGGCCGTATTCGGTCGCAAAGGTAATCAGCTCGTTGATCACCTGCGGACGCTGTCTGTAATAGAGAACTGCGGCTGCGATCACATAGACTGCAAAAAACAGCGTGAACCACATTCCTGCCATCACATCCACAAAATACATGCCGATATTCATCACAAGCATCAGGATGGACAAAATCAGCGGCCATCGAAGATAGCTCCGCAATTGGCCGCTCAACTTCATTTTGCTTTTCATTTCCTAACACCTTTCCAACGTTGCGTGTTGTATTTCGCTCCTGTCCTTCCGATTATACCACTTTGACCTGTACTTTGGCAACAAGATACTTCTGGATACAAAAAAAGGTACCCGCCCTTTTCGGGCAGATACCTCCATTTATTTACCGATTCAAAATGAACGTTCGGACAGTGCTTAGCGCAAGTCAGAATCAATCATCTACGTACGGCATAATAGCCATATGTCTTGCTCTCTTAACGGCTACTGTTACTGCTCTCTGATGTTTTGCGCAGGTTCCAGTTACACGTCTCGGCAGGATTTTACCACGCTCGGATACATATTTTTTCAGTTTAGCTGCATCCTTGTAGCTGATCTCTTCTCCACCACACGAAAACACAAACTTTTCTTCTTCTGCGGGCCGGTCTTCTGGAAGCTGGTCTTTCACTATTATTATAAGCCATGATCAATCTCTCCTTTCTATCAATTAAATGGCAATTCTTCGTCAATGCCATCGGGAATATTCATAAAACCATCGGCGCTGCCCAGGTCAGATGTATTCGCGGACGGAGCCGGATTGTTATGCTGCGGTGCGGAGTATCCTCCGTTGTTTCCACCTGCATTTTTGCTCTCTGCAAACTCCTGCTCTTCTACAACTACGTCTGTCGTGTAGACCTTCTGGCCTTCACGGTTGGTGTAGCTTCCGGTCTGAATGCGGCCGGTGATGGCGATCTTCGTTCCCTGACGCAGGTATTTCTCTGCAAATTCTGCCTGGCGGCCGAAAGCAACGCATCCGATAAAGTCTGCGGTTGCGGAATCGCCGTCTCTGCGGAATCTGCGGTCAACAGCCAGTGTATAACGGGCTACCGCTGTGGAGTTTTCTCCAGCAGAGTATCTGACATCGGGATCTCTGGTCAATCTTCCCATCAATATAACTTTATTCATTCGCTTACCTCTTAAGCTTCCTTTTTAACGACTAAGTATCTCAGTACGTTATCCATAATACGCATATGGCTCTCGATCTCTGCCGGAGCTGTTGCGTCTGCTTCAAACTGAATAAAGTAGTAATATGCTTCACGCATATGCTGAATTTCGTATGCAAGGCGTTTTTTGCCCCACTCTTCTACTTCGCCAACTGTTCCGCCGTAACGGGTTACATAACCTTTGGCTTTCTCAACTACAGCTGCGCGTTCCTCTTCTTCAAGTTTTGCATTCACAACCAGTGCTAATTCGTACTTGTTCATGCTTTACCTCCTTTTGGACTTTTTGGCACCCCATTTTCATTATGGGGAGCAAGGAATTATTTTTATACGTCACAATTTGTTATTTTAACATAAAAAAGGGCTTATAGCAAGCCCTTTTTCGCGTGTTTTCTTGTTTTTTTCACGATATTACGCATCTTTTTTTCGTAATCCGCGGGTGTTTTTCTCGACCAGCTTGCGTGCTACCATGATCTGGTGGCCGCAGCCGGTGCATTTGAGACGGAAATCTGCGCCGACACGCAGGATTTCCCACTCGCTGCTGCCGCAAGGATGCGGCTTTTTCAGTTTTACAATATCGCCTACTTCGTAATGTTCTGCCATGTTTCTTCCGCCTTATATTTTCTAATTAAAATCTATCTTACTTTGATGCTGCCAAGCACCTGCCCGATCGGCTGCTGGATCAGAAGATCCGCGTTTTTATCCATCGGCGTGGCGCCCTTGTTGATGAGAGCCAGCGCATCGCCCTCAAAATACTGGAGAAGGCCTGCCGCCGGATAAACCGCAAGTGACGTTCCGCCGACAATCAGAAGATCTGCCGCCGCAATCGAGCGGATCGCACCGTCGAGCACTTTCTCATTCAGACTCTCCTCGTAGAGTACGACATCCGGTTTGATCATGCCTCCGCATTTTTCACATCTTGGAACGCCGCTGCTCCTTCTCACCAGCTCTGTATCGCAGAATGCCCGTATTTCATACAGTAAATTTGCGGTGTGTGCTTCCATGCAGTTCATACACTACTTTACTTCCCGCCGCCTGATGCAGTCCGTCAATGTTCTGCGTCACAATCGCTTTTAATTTTCCCGCCGCTTCGAGCTCTGCAAGTTTCTTATGCGCCGCGTTCGGTTTCGCGCCGACCGGAAGCATTTTGTCGCGGTAAAAAGCATAAAACTTTTCCGGGTACCGCAGGAAATAGCTGTGGCTTAAAATTGTCTCCGGCGGAACGTCATACTTCTGATGATAAAGGCCATCCACGCTCCGGAAATCCGGAATCCCGCTCTCCGTGGACACGCCCGCGCCGCCGAAGAATACGATATTTTCATGCGTATCAATCAATCTCTGCAGTTCTTCGATTTTTCTTTCCTCTTCCATCTGTCATTCCTCCTTCTGACCAATTATTACCGGTTCCGCCGCACGCCCAGAACGACGAACCGTCCAGTCGTATCGCTCGCCGCACAGGTGGACAGCACAATAATATGGCTGTGTTCATCCATCTCCGGCTGCTCCACCGGGATCTCTGACCGCGCCGCCATGGTATTCAGATACTGTACAAACGCTTCACCCCCGCCGGAATGCAGCGTGTAGACATCACTGTCTGCCTCCGTATAAAAGGCAGAAAAAATCTGGTACACATCGTTTGATTCCGGCGTCAGCATCCAGAAATAGACGCTGTCCCTATATTTTTCCTGCTCCTTCATCTGTTTCAATTTTCCGAACATGGAGAGATTCTTCATATTATGACCGTAAACGATTGTGTTTCCATCACTGAAATCACCCTGATTCTGGTAATCGAGGAAAATGGAACCCGCAAAGTTGCTCGTTCCCTCGTACGTCGTATGAAGATACGCATCGTTGTCCGGCCCCTGTACGACCGGGTAACTGATGTCGAGAGCTTCGATATAAAGCCATCCCTTCACATCCGGGTTAATCGCTTTTAAGGATTCAAAATCGACGGCAAGCGGCGGTTCTGTCGGATACGACAGTGGTTCCGGCTCCGGTTCGGAAGCTCCGCCGGTTCGGATTCCGCCTGCGGCTCCTCTGTTTTCGTCGTTGCCGGTGTCTCCGGTGTTTTTGTAATTTCCGTCGTATACTGCTGCAGATCCCGGTATTCATCCGTGCCGGTCTTGTAATCCAGGTAAATGCCGATCAGCTTGTACCCGGAAAAGCAGAAAACAGCAAGTGCCGCTAAAAATACCAGAGTCCAAAGCGGATTGCCGCGTTTTTTCTGTTTCTTTTTCTGTTTTCCCATGCGTCTCCTTTATCACTTTTTTACTGTCTGCGCTGTTTTCTGGAAGCGCTCTGAATTTGTCTCAATTATAAGCGTGCCCCTTTCTTTTGTCAACTTATGCCCCCGGAAAAGGATTGCACCCGCCCCCATCTTATGATAGACTAAAAGTCGACTGACAAGTCACTTGTGAATACAGTAACACACCACATACATGAGGAGGAATTCCATATGCGAACAATCAAAAAAGTCGCCTCGCACATCTTCATTGATGGCTTCGGCGGCATGACGCAGGGTCTTTTTGCAACCCTGATTATTGGTACGATGATTCAGCAGATCGGTCTTCTGATCGGCGGTTCGACCGGAAATGTGATCTATCTGCTTGGAAAAGCTGCCGCAGCCCTGACAAGTGCCGGTATCGGTGTCGGCGTGGCAGTGAAATATGGGGAAAGCCCGCTTGTCACGGTTTCTGCAGCCGTCGCCGCCATGGTCGGCGGTTATGCCGGCAAGATCACCGGCGGCACATTCTTTGTGGACGGAAATGCCGTTCTGGCAGGACCTGGCGAACCGCTCGGCGCTTTCATCGCAGCTTTCGCAGGCATCACCTGCGGCCATCTGGTTTCCGGCAAGACCAAGGTTGATATCATCGTGACACCAGTCATCACCATCGGAGCCGGTTCCGTTGTCGGACTGCTCGTCGGACCGCCGATCTCCCAGATGATGACAGGCCTTGGAAGCATCATCAACTGGGCAACGGAACAGCGGCCGTTCATCATGGGCATCGTTGTTTCGGTCGTCATGGGTATGGTTCTGACACTGCCGATCAGCTCCGCTGCACTCGGCATCATTCTGAATCTTTCCGGTCTTGCCGCCGGTGCCGCAACGATCGGCTGCTGCTGCAACATGGTCGGATTCGCGGTTGCAAGTTATCGGGAAAACAAATTCGGCGGCCTTGTCGCACAGGGTCTTGGAACCTCGATGCTTCAGGTGCCGAACATCATGCGTCATCCGCTGATCTGGCTGCCCGTCATCTTCTCGAGTGCGATTTTAGGACCGGTTTCCACCATAATTGCCAATATGCAGAATAATGCAACGGGAAGCGGCATGGGCTCTGCAGGTCTTGTCGGACAGATCACAACCTACCAGACCATGATCGCTTATGATGATCCGAAGCTCGTCATCATCAAAATCATTCTGCTCCACTTCGTGCTTCCGGCTGTGATCACCTTGTTCTTCTCAGAGGTATTCCGCAAGGCAAACCTGATCAAATCCGGCGATATGGCTTTGAATCTGTAATCTGTATTTTTTAAAAGGGAATGGAACTGCGCATCCGGCAGCTCCATTCCCTTTTTTATCCACATTTCTCTTCTGATTTTTTCTGTTTTTACACCGTTTCTTCTGCGTTTTCCGCATTTTCCACTGCCGCGGCCAATTCAGCTTCCGCTGCCGCTTCTTCTGTCTCCGTTTCTTTCCCCGGCCGCACGCGGTGTGCCTCTACCATTGGCTCAATGGTCTGTGCCATCAGCAGATGGATCATGTCAAGGCTCCGCTCGCGGAACCGCGACGGCAGAAGCGGTGCGATCGCCACATCCGTCACGAGGGATTCAAGGCCCTCGATAATCAGATCCTTGCCCGGCGTCTCATTCCACTCCAGTCTGATCCGCTCGAAATCACGCTGGAAAATGATTTTGACCCTCCGTCTTGCGGCCTCTTCCAGAAATGCAAACTCAAGCTTCAGCACCAGTTCGCCGTCTTCATTCTCCGCAAACTGTCCCGTCGTTCCGAGCAGATACGATTCCTCGTTTTCCACCCATTCTACAACTTTGGACCCCGTAAGACCGATCGCAATGCGCTGTGTTTTTTCTCCCTCGGTCAGCTCGACAAAGAAACGGCCTTTTTCATAGAAGAAACCGATGCGGCGGATGCCGTCGGAAAAGTTGTTGTGGAAGACCTGCAGCGTCAGCGGAAACATGCCGACATGCGTGTCCTCCATTTTATATTCTTTTCCGTGCAGAAGCTGCGCCATGTCGATCTGACGCGGTGTTCCGCTGTTCCGCGGCCCAGGTGTTCTCCGCTTCCAGCCGCCGCGCAGGATTCTTCCCGGTGTCTCTTTCGCACCCTCCAGATCACGGCAGGTCTGCACCAGCTTCTGATATGCCATCGGGCTTTCCGTCTCGCCGGATTTCAGCTCTGCACCAAATTCCGCGCCGAAATACTTCCGCACAATGTCGAGCATCTCACACGTCTGGAACAGCTCGTTGCTGCCCGCATTCGTCACAATCACCACGCCGGTATCCGGGTAACCGAGTACGTTCTGCCCCAGCATGCCATTGAACGCAAAGCTGCCCAGCCGCTCCTCCATCCAGACCTGGTTAACCATAGCCATATTTTCCCATCTTTTCCGGCGGTGTCGCATGAACGGAGGTGGACGCTGCGACCCATTCCGCCGGGACGATCTGTTTTCCTTCGAATTTTCCGCCGTTCACGTACATCACCCCGAGCTTGGCCGCGTCCTCCGGGCACAGGAAGAGGCCCCAGCCGCCTTTCGTAATCCCTGCCGGGCAGCTCTCCCAGAAGACTTTCCGGATGCCAAGAGGCTCAAACAGACGCGGCCGCAGGTAATCTACCATTTTCATGCCGGTGCGCTCCTGTATGATTGCAGACAGCAGATACGTGTTCATACTGTTGTACTCAAACGCTTCGCCCGGCGTTCCCTTGACCGGCGCATTTAAGAAGCTGTCCACCCAGTCGTTGCCGGAAACAACGCCCATCTCGTTGAACTGTACGCCGCTCTTCATTGTCAGAAGATGCTCCACGGTCAGATTCGGGCGCAGGATCTTCTGCAGCAGACCGTTTCGTTTTTCAAAAATATCATAGACGTTCTCGTCCAGGGAAAGTTTTCCTTCACTGATCAGAAAACCGACCGCCATGCCGGTGATGCTCTTGCACATCGAATACGTCGCATGCCAGATGCCGCTGCGGTATGGGGCGAAATTGCATTCGCAGATGACATGTCCGTTCCGCAGGACCAGCAGATGATGCATGTCCGTATGGCGCGCAGCGGCGAGCTCACGAAGCATCTGCGTCAGCTTTTCCGATGAGATGCCCTCGCTCTCCGGCACCACGCGCGGAAAATACGTTTCCGGAGATGCAAAATCCCCGAACGCTTCCTTCTGCGGCGCAAAGTCCGTCTTTCCCATATGTCCTGTCGTCCCACTCATAAATCCCCAGATCATTTCCATTGCGGTTAACTGTTCTTTCGCTGCCATGTACGATGCCTCCTGTCTCATGCGGTTGGATTTCCCTGTTTTTCCAGTTTTCCTCATTATATCCAGATTCCTTGAAAATCGCAATGCTTCTTCTGATAAAAAAAGAACCGACATAGAAATCTGTATTTCAATTTCTGCCGGTTCTTTTCCGTGTGTGATTTTTTATTTTACTTTAGCTTACTCATTCCAGAGTTTCATACGCTCCTGATAATTCTGTGTGATAACTTTTTCTACATCTTCCAGTCCTGCGTCATTCATTTCGGAAATCATCTTGTCGTACTCTTCCATTGCCGCATCGTGGCTGTCTGCATTCACAATCTTCGGATATTCCTGATCGTAAATATCCTGGATTTTCTGCCATTTCAAGCCATCCGGAGTGCTTCCTGCCGGGGTAAGGCCTGCAAATTCTGCGGTATCCCATCTGTCGTTCTCACCAAAGTGATTCATAGCCACCTGCCGGGTCTCTTTTACTTTATACTGTGATACATCGTATGGAGTTCCGTCTGTACCATTTCCGTTCTTTACAAACCAGGTCCATTTGCGGACGCCGGTATCCAGTTTTGTTTTGTCAAAATCCGTCTGGAATCCTTCAATCAGATCATCGTTCGGAACGTGTTTTCCATCTTCCATATTCCAGTTGGTTCCCTCAATACCCCACATCAGAAGATACTGTCCTTCTTCGCTTGCAAGGTAGTTGATCATCTTCATGGCTGCTTCCGGATTTTTACAATTCTTGGTGATCGCGATTGCATCCCAGCCAAGTGTACTTCTTCCGGAGTAAGTAGTTTCATCTGCACTGATTCCGTTTCCAAGGATTTTATAGGAATAGAATTTTGCATCTTCTCCTACAGAAGAAGCAAGTGCTGTATTTGCTGCATCGGTATCCCAGTAGGAAGCAAAGGTACTGAATACGTTGCCTGCAGACAGTTTCTGCGTCCACTGATTTTTCTTGTTGACAACCCACTCTTTGTCCAGAAGGCCTCGGTATACAGTTCATTGGCAAAGGACATCATCTCTTTGAAGTTTGGTGCTTTGGCAACATGTTCCAGATTGTCCCCATCCTGATAATATGTTTTCAGACCATACATTCCTTTTAATGTTCCATCGTAGTTTTTGGATTCTGCATCAAAGGTAATGGCAATACTCTCTTTTCCGTCAATGGTCGGATGAAGTTCTTTGAATTTCTTACAAATGTCAATATACTCTTCCTGTGTAAATGGCTCATCGCTGTCTGCGCGGTCTTTTCCAACGATTTCGCACAGATAATCATAGCGCATCAGAACACCGGCTACCGGATCCGGATCTTCTCCGTACCAGTTATTCAGATAGTAATTCTTTCCATCGGTATAACGACTCTTGTTTAAGGTTTCCCCGTACATCTCTTTTACATCCGGGCCGTACTCATCGATCAGATCATTCAGCGGAAGCAGTGCGCCTGCCTCAATGTAACGGTTTACAATATCATTTCCACGATCCATCAGGACGATATCCGGGTAATTCTGACCGGTCAGCATCAGGTTCAATTTTTCCAGCGGATCTCCGGTTGGATTTTCTACCTGAATTTTGACACCTGTTTTTTCCTCAATTGCTTTTGCAACTGGATCATCAAAGGTATTGCTTCCGGAGTTTTTGTCAAAGATAGAAATCGTAACTCCGTCTGTTGTTACCTCGCCCGATGCAGATGATGCACTGCCGGATGCAGTACTTGATGATGTACTGCCATTTGATCCGCATCCTGCAAGCATTCCCGCTGCCATCAGGACACTCATCGCCATTGCGATACTTTTTTTGAACTTCATTTTCTTTTCCTCCTTCTATCATCAGCTCTTTACAGATCCGAGCATGATTCCTTTAACAAAATATTTCTGAATAAACGGATAAACCATGATAATCGGAATTGTCGCAATCATCGTAGCAGCCATTCGAATGCTGTCCGGTGTAATGGTCTGTGACGCCTGATTTGCCGCCTGGTTCGCTGATGAAGTCTGATACTGATTCAGAATTTCAACCAAAATGGACTGCATTGTTTTTAAAGACTGTGCATTCGTAAACAAATATGCATCGAACCAAGAATTCCAATGTGTAATTGCAACAAACAGTGCAATGGTCATAATAATCGGCTTGGACAATGGAATTACCATTTTAAAGAAAAC
>ENA-OQCQ01000051-OQCQ01000051.1-human-gut-metagenome-genome-assembly--contig:-NODE-51-length-13567-cov-1.278423_pt1 | contig 13567 bp, 13 predicted proteins | sample MGYA00242761_ERZ504585 | MGnify/ENA primary metagenome ERZ504585 (study PRJEB26092, sample SAMD00036343) | human gut metagenome | host: Homo sapiens | study: EMG produced TPA metagenomics assembly of... | reverse complement strand
TGTTATGGCTATGTTCATCGGAAATCTTACACCTCTTATCATTGTTATGGGAGCATGCGGGCTCACAGCGGACGCTGGTTTTGCGGAGCTTAGAACAGCTCTCTTACAGAATGCAATGATTATCGCAGGTATTGTAACATTAGTACAGATGTTTTCCATCGGACCTGTCGGCGGAAAGGTACCTATCGTTATGGGAACCTCTTCGGGCTTTCTTGGAGTATTAAACAATACAGTTGCAGCGTGTGGCGGCGGAGTTATAGCATATGGAGCTATTATGGGAGCCTGCCTTGTAGGAGGTATCTTCGAGGGCATACTCGGAGCCTTCTTAAAGCCTTTGCGCAAGTTTTTCCCGGCAATCGTTACAGGCTCAGTTGTTATAGCAATCGGACTTTCACTCCTTGGAGTGGGAATCAACTACTTCTGTGGTGGAACAGGCAAAAATGATTACGGCTCACTGCCAAACCTTTTTATTGGAATGGTTGTACTTATAGTAATCGTGCTTCTTAAGCATTTTGCACCATCGCGCAGTATTTTTTCATCATCTGCCATCCTTTTTGGTATCCTGGCAGGATATGTAGTAGCAATCATTATGACACTTACCATGTCACACACAGGTGTGACCGCTGACGGTGTTAAATACACATACTCATGGGTTGTAAACTTTGATGAGGTTAAAAATGCGGCATGGATAGCAGTTCCAAGCTTTATAGGCCTTGGAAAGCTGTCAGATGTGGGAATTTCCTTCCATGCCAATGCAATCATCCCAATCGGCATCATGTTTATCGTTACTGCAATCGAGACAGTTGGTGATATCTCAGCCTGTGTGGAGGGTGGAATGGACAGAGAGGCTACAGATTCAGAGCTTTCAGGCGGTGTTATCTGTGATGGTCTTGGTTCATCATTTGCAGCGCTTTTCGGAGTACTGCCAAATACCTCATTCTCACAGAATGTAGGTCTTGTTTCAATGACAAAGGTTGTCAATAGATTTGCTATTTCAATGGGAGCTATATTCCTCGTTATTTGCGGCTTCTGCCCAAAGATTGGAGCTCTCATGTCAATCATGCCTCAGTCAGTGCTCGGCGGAGCTGCTGTTATGATGTTTGCCTCTATCCTGATTTCGGGAATTGAGCTCATCACAAAGGAGCCAATCGGCAGCCGTGAGATTACAATTATCTCAGTTGCAATCGGTTTAGGCTACGGACTTGGCGCTACAACCGGTGCTACATCACATCTGCCATACTATGTACAGCTTATATTTGGAGGTTCAGGTATTGTGCCTTGCTCACTTTGCGCTATTCTTCTCAATATTATTTTGCCGAAGAAGTCAAAGAACGCGCCATATATGTGGGATATGGACGAGAAAGACGATGTGAAGCGTGTGGATGACTAACGCTTAGGATTATGAAGCCGTCCGGTGCATTAAGTACACCGGCGGCTTTATTGTTTGTGGGAAAGTATGGAAATATATGGAAAAAGTGATTTCAATAGTGGGCGCTGGTGGCAAGACCACACTCGTCCATAAGCTTGCAAGGGAATATCACAGGAGTGGAAAAGGTGTGCTTGTTACAACGACAACGCACATGTATGTCGAAGCTGACACTGACCTATCCTGCGATTTTTTTGCGTTAAGGGATAAAATAATAAAAGATGGATATTGTATGGCGGGGAAGAAAATATCAGAACAGTCAAAGCCAAAGATGTGCGGACTGCCGTATGATTTGCTTGATAAACTGATTAAAGACATGCCACAGGCGTTAGATTATGTTATAATCGAAGCAGATGGGGCAAAGCACCATTCTCTCAAATATCCGGCAGCGGATGAGCCTGTCATATATCCGCTCACCACAGATGTTATCATAGTGCTTGGCACGTGGGAAAAGGGCAGGCCGTGTAAGGATGTGGTATTTAGGTATGAGCTCATGCAAAAAGAGCTTGGAACGGCAGAGGATGCAGTGTTGATGATTCGATTATAGATACGCTGCGGCAGGTCTATGTCAGAAAGCTGCGCGATAGCGGGTTTGAAGGACGGGTATCGTGCGTTTTTGCGAATGAGCGTGGGTGGTTCTGAATAGTTGCAAATATGGAAATAATAAGGTAACAGGGTAATTAATCAGATGAGCATGAATCAGAGCAATAATCGGATAATAAAGAAAAATTTGTTAATCATATGCCGCGGTGCAGGAGACCTTGCGACCGGCATCATTCACAGACTGCACCGGGCAGGACATAGGGTGATAGCACTTGAGACAGACTATCCGGCTGCCATACGGCGCCAGGTGTCCTTTTGCGAAGCAGTGTATGATGGGAGCGCAGCTGTAGAGGGTGTGACAGCCAGACTTGTTCCTGCCTTGACTGATGCAGAGACTGATACAGAGACATATTCAGGGATAAATGACACACCGGCAGCTCATATTGTATCAGAAAAGTGGGATAGTTCAGCCATCGAAGCTGTGCTTGAAGCCGGAGAGGTCCCGCTTCTTATAGACCCAAAGGGTGAGTCAATTGCACTTTTAAAGCCGGATGTTGTGGTAGATGCCATAATAGCAAAGAAAAATCTGGGCACCACAATCGATATGGCACCGCTTGTGATAGGAGTAGGCCCGGGCTTTACGGCAGGGCAAGACGTGCATCTGGTGATTGAGTCCATGCGTGGGCACAATCTGGCGCGCATCATTACCGATGGCATGGCACAGCCCAACACAGGTGTTCCGGGAAATATCGCTGGCTTCACAAGTGAGCGTGTGATTCACGCTCCGGCGGCAGGATATATTCATGACGTCAGAAAAATCGGAGATATAGTGCAAAAGGGCGATGAGATAGCACGGATATATCCGGATAAAGAAAGCTATGACAATGCATTGTCTGAATATGTCCCTGTAAATGCTACAATTACAGGCATCATACGAGGCCTTATCCGTGAGGGATATTATTTCAGGGAAGGCTTCAAGATAGCGGATATCGACCCGCGCGAGAGTGAGCTAACAAACTGCTTTACAATCTCTGACAAGGCAAGAAGTATAGCAGGCAGTGTGCTTGAGGCGGTATCGGCATTTGAGCACGGCGTAAAGATTTATTAAATAATAAATGAGGGTAACTATTAAGGTGTTTTCAGTAGTTCTGAATAGTTACAGTGAGGATAAATAGATTGACGCAGGAAAACGAATTAGATATCAATAATCAGGAACAAAATAAAGGAAAGCTCACACATTTTAATGAGGCAGGGGAAGCTCACATGGTGGATGTGCATGCAAAGGATGACACATACCGCGTGGCGAAGGCCTGTGGCACGATAAAGGTAAATGGCGCCGTATACAGGGCGGTATCTACGGGCACAGCTAAAAAGGGCGATGTGCTGGCAGTGGCGAGAATTGCGGGAATCATGGGCGCAAAGAACAATTCCATGCTTATTCCGCTCTGTCATGCTATTGCCATGACGAAGTGCGATGTTGAGTTTGAGCTGGATGAAAAAAACAGCAGTATCACGGCAATCTGCACGACAGCCTGTGTGGGCAAAACCGGTGTAGAGATGGAGGCCATGACAGGGGTCAGTGTGGCGCTTCTTACCATATATGATATGTGTAAGGCACTGGACCGTGGTATGGAAATCGGGCAGATACATCTGCTGGAAAAATCCGGTGGCAAGAGCGGACATTACGTTGCTGTTCACAATTAACAATGTGACCGGCAACGATTACAGCCCATTTAAAATGCTGAGAATTTAAAAATACACAATTAATCAAGGATAACAGGGAGATGTAATGTATACTGTAGGGATTATAACGATAAGCGATAAAGGAGCAGCGGGCCAGAGAGAGGATAAAAGCGGTCCGAAAATAAAAGGAACTGCTTCCCAAAGATAAGTATGATGTGGTTTCATATAAAATCATACCGGATGAGAGGGAACAGATTGCAGACGAGCTTGTCAGGCTGTGTGATGATGTGAAATGCAATCTGGTGCTTACAACCGGAGGTACCGGTTTTCACCGAGAGATATCACACCGGAAGCTACAATGGATATTGCAGAGCGTAATGCACCGGGTATCGCTGAGGCACTGAGAGCGTACAGCATGAGTCTTACACCTCGAGCCATGCTTGGCAGAGGAGCTTCAGTAATCAGGAAAAACACACTGATAGTCAATCTGCCTGGCAGTGTTAAGGCAGTGTCGGAGAACATGGATTTCCTGATGGGAAATATAGAGCATGGGCTTGATATTTTACTGCAGTATGACAGTGAGTGCGGCCGGTGATGGAAATGCACGGGGGATGGTTTAGGACAGTAACTATTTACAAAAATAATATTTGGAGTGTGGGATTATATGAAGCTTATGAAGACAACGGAGGCAGTCGGACAGGTGCTCTGCCACGATATCACACAGATTATCGCCGGTGTGAAAAAGGATGCGGTTTTTCGCAAGGGGCATATTATAACAAAAGAGGATATACCGGTGCTGCTTAGCGTCGGAAAAGACACCATATATATATGGGAAAATGATGAGACCATGATGCACGAAAATGAGGCAGCAGAGGTGCTTTATCGTATGAGCGCATGTGGCACAAATAGCAATGAGACCGACATCGAACGTCATTGTGAAGCCGCAGAATCCGGCGTTTTTGGTGGCACCACAAGTAAAATGCATCCATCCCCTGTAAAGGAAGGCAAGATAGAGGTGATTGCTGACTGTGACGGACTGCTTAAGGTGGACAGCGAAAAGCTGAAAAAGGTCAACTCCTTTGGTGAAATGATGATAGCCACAAGGCACGGCAATACCACTGTGAAAAAGGGGGATAAGCTCGCCGGAACAAGAATCATACCGCTTGTCATAAAAAAGGATAAGATAGAGGCGGCTTCGCACATATGCGATGACGGACCGATTCTTGATATAAAGCCGTTTGTGGTCAGAAAAGCAGCAATAATCACAACCGGAAACGAAGTGTACCATGGCAGGATACAGGATGCGTTTACCCCTGTCATCGAGAAAAAAATAGCAGAGTTTGGTGCACAGATGATGTTTCATGAGGTGTTTGATGATGATGACCAAAAAATAACAGACGGATGCTTACGCGCAATAGAGGCAGGAGCGGAGATTGTATTCTGCACAGGAGGAATGAGCGTGGATCCTGATGATAAAACACCGCTTGCCATAAAAAATACAGGCGCGCGGATTGTGTCGTACGGTTCACCGGTGCTGCCGGGAGCCATGTTTTTGCTGTCGTACTATGATGCAGGTGACAGGCTGGTGCCGATATGTGGACTGCCCGGCTGTGCCATGTACAACAAGCGCACGATATTTGATATTGTATTGCCGAGGCTTATGGCGTGTGATATGATTTTGGCAGATGAGCTTGCCGGACTTGGAGAAGGCGGACTCTGCCTGAATTGTGATGTCTGCACGTTTCCTAACTGCGGTTTCGGGAAGGGCTTTTAATATGCGCGATAGATTTGGCAGAGAGATTGACTACATGCGCATATCGGTGATAGATAGCTGTAATCTGAACTGTTATTATTGCAACCCACAGGACAATAATAAAAAATGTCAGGCAATAAATACACTTAGCGTAAAAAAGGTGCTTTGCATAGTCCGCGCAGCCACAAGGCTTGGAATCACGCATTTTCGTCTGACAGGCGGTGAGCCGCTTCTGCATCCGCAGATTGATGAGATGGTTTCACAAATCAAAAAGATACCCGGTGTCAGGAGTGTATCGCTCACCACAAACGCAGTACTGCTTGCGCAGCATGCAAAGCAGCTTAAGGAAGCCGGCATAGACAGTATAAATGTGAGCCTGGACACGATAGATGCGTCAGAATATGAACATATCACAAAAAAACCGCTGCTTGAAGAAGTGGAGCATGGAATCGATGCTGCCATAGAGTGTGGAATAAGAGTGAAAATAAATGTGGTGCTCACACCGCAGACAGATGTGGTAGAGCTCACACGATATGCTGAAAAAAAAGGCACAGATATCCGTTTTATAGAGATGATGCCGGTAGGTGCGGGACATACCAACGGAGCCTTGCCGTATAATAAGGTTATTGGTACGCTTTCAGGACTGTATGGAGAGCCTTGCCGTGTAAATACTAAAGAAATAAAAGAAATTAATTCGGGATATAATAAATATAAGGAGGAACGGCAGACACAGGAAAGCATGCAGGCATATGAGGGACGTAAGAATCAGGATAACGGTCCGGCAGAGTATTACATTTTTCCGGAGCTTGGTATCAGAGTAGGTCTGATTCAGGCAATTCATGGGAAGTTCTGCGACACCTGCAACCGCATACGTGTTACGGCAGACGGCAGGCTTATGCCATGTCTGGGAAGCAGCGTGGCGATGGATTTAGTACCTGATTCATGTGATAATACAGATGATGTGGAAAATGATTTGGTAATAGCTCAGGCACTAGGGGCTGCCATAGAGGCAAAGCCAAGGTGTCACAATTTTAATGATAATACAGTGGCATATACAAAAGCTACAGAAACAAAAGCTGCGGAAGTAAATGCAGCAAGAAATATGAGCCGGATAGGAGGCTGATAGAAAATAATGGGAAAGCTTCTTGCAATCAATATAAGTAAAGAGAGAGGAACTGAAAAGAGAGAGGTGCCACAGGCGGAGCTTGTTGCAGACTATGGCATCATGGGAGATGCGCATGCCGGAAAGTGGCACAGGCAGGTCAGCCTGCTTTCCGCAGAAAAAATAGATGCCTCAGGGCAAGAGGAGCGCAGATAGACAACGGCGCATTTGGCGAAAATTTAATTATATCAGGATTTGATTTCAAGAATTTACCGCTTGGAACACGCTTTTGCATAGGAGATGCCATCCTTGAGATGACGCAGATAGGCAAGCAGTGCCATTCGCATTGTGCTATATACAAGAGGATGGGCGAGTGCATAATGCCAAAGGAGGGCGTGTTTGCAGTAGTTGTAAGAGGTGGTCAGATACATGCCGGTGACGAGGTGAAGTTGATTCCTGCCAACATATATGCTTCGATAAAGGACAGACCGGCGGACAGCCGCTGTGAGCTGTTGACAGTCATAGAAGGAGCACATGCCGGTGAAAAGGCGCTTTATATAGATGGCAGAATAAGAGTGGCATCAGGCAGTGCATGGGCAGATGAAATAAATGACAATGATAATTCCATTGTGATGTTTAAACAGCAGATAGGCAGCAGACCACGCCTCATAATCTGCGGAGGAGGGCATGTATCGGCGGCACTTGTACGTATGGCATCACTTTTGGCCTTTGACATATGGGTGATAGAGGACAGACCTCTGTTTGCCGATAATGCAAAGCGCCAGGGAGCAGACCATGTAATTTGCGGCGATTATAAAAAAAATTCTCGCCACGCTAAAGCCGCAGGCGGATGATTACTATGTATGCATGACAAGAGGCCATCGCTTCGATATGGAATGCCTCACGGAGATATTCAGAAAGCCCTATGCCTATGTGGGTATGATGGGCTCAAAGAAAAGAGCTGTGATAGTGAAAAAAGACCTTGAAGAATCAGGGTTTTCACAGGAAATTATATCCGGATTACATTCTCCGATAGGCCTTGCAATAGGGGGACAGACACCGGAGGAAATTGCTCTTTCGGTGATAAGCGAGATAGTAAAGTGCAAAAATGAGCGTACAAGCTGCACTCAGATGGATAACGAAGTGCTTGACGCACTTATTGAGGCAGCTAAGCAGCATGTATCAGATGCGCAGAAAGCAGATACACACTACCAGAATGAGAAGTATATACTGTGTACCATCATAAAAAAGAACGGCAGTGCACCGCGCGGTGTTGGCACACAGATGCTTGTGAGCTCAGACAACCGTATTGTTGGAACAATAGGCGGAGGATGTGCGGAGGCTGAGGTTATAAGCCACTGCAGGAGGCTGTTTCGCAAGCAGGAGTTCAAATGTGAGCTGATTGATATCAGCATGAACACTGACGATGCCGAGAAGGAGGGCATGGTGTGCGGAGGCAGTATTTCAGTGCTGCTGGAGCAAGCGCCCATCAGCGCAGCTGATTCTAATGCGAATGCGGCTTGCAACAGTGAAGGTACTGAACAGTTACGAAAAGAGAGATTAAAAGCATGAGTTTAAGAAGAAAAACAGGTACTGACGGATCAGTAAAGGAGCGTAAGGGCTTAAAGAGAAAATTTGCAGCATATGCAGGACTTGCGTTTGGACTTATTCTTACAGCTGGACTTTTCGCAGGCTGCGGAAAGAAGGATACTGCAGATGTGGATTTATCGATTTTCGCGGCAAAGAGCTTAAATGGTGTTATGGATGAAATTTGTGCAGCCTATGCCAAGGCGCATCCAAATGTAAACTTCCGGAACAACTACGACAGCTCGGGAACCTTGATGGCACAGATTAAAGAGGGTGCGAAGTGCAACATCTTTTTCTCTGCAGGAGTGGCACAGATGGATGAGCTTAAGAATGGCTATGATGGAGGAAGCGTGGTGGACGATACCCGTGTTGATCTTTTAAATAATCAGGTGTGCCTTGTTACATATAAGAATAGTGGCACGGCAGTTACAGGCTTTGCAGACATCTCAAAGGCTAAAAATATGGCGCTTGCTGACGGAACAGTTCCTGTAGGACAGTACACCAGAGCAGCGTTAGTAAATTCAAAAATGGTTGAAGGTGATGCTTCAAATCCACAGGCTATTTCAGATTCTGATATCTCAAAGGCACTTGAAGGTCTGGAAATAAACAGCTGTGCCAATGTAGGTGCGGTTGCATCTGCCGTAGCTGAGGGCGCAAATGAGATAGGAACAGTTTATTACTCAGATACATTCGGATACGAGAACCAGCTTGATATTATAGAAAAGCTTCCAAACAGCTTAACAGGCGATGTCATCTATCCGATAGCAGCCTTAAAGGGAGACAGCACCACATCAGATGAGCTTGAAGCAGCAAAGGAATTTATCGCATACCTTCAGACAGATGAGGCAATGTCAGTATTTGAGAAATATCATTTTTCGGTAAATGCATAATGGGACAGATTGATTTTTCACCGCTTTGGGTAACATTAAAAACAGGAATAGTAGCGTCAGTTTTTTCTTTTTTTATAGGAATAGCTTTTGCTGAGCTTGTCATAAACACAAAGGGCAGAGTGAGGGCATTCTGGGATGGACTGCTGACACTTCCGATGGTATTGCCGCCTACCGTGGCCGGATACATTCTTTTAAGGATTTTCAGTACAAGACGTCCTTTTGGAGGCTTTTTAGGCAAAAGCATGGGGATACAGGTAGTACACACGTGGCTTGGCTGTGTGGTGGCAGCAACCATCATTGCCCTCCCTCTCATGTACAGAAATGCGAGAGCGGCATTTGAGCAGATAGATGAAAATGTCATATATGCGGCGCGCACTCTCGGCATAAGTGAGTGGAAGATTTTCTGGAAGATACGTCTGCCGATGGCAAAGCCCGGCATCATATCGGGTGTCACGCTGGCCTTTGCCAGAGCTATCGGTGAGTACGGTGCCACATCGATGCTTGCCGGAAATATAGCAGGAAAGACCTCGACCATATCACAGCAGATAGCAATGGTCATCCAAAGCGGTGACTATGCCGCAGCGGGATTCTGGTGTATAGTAATCATAGCGATTTCGTTTGCATGCCTTGTATCGATAAATATGATATGTGGCAAAAGCAAGGGCATAAAGAGAAAGAGAAAAAATAATGTCGCTCATAGTAAAAATAAAAAAACAGTTGGATAATTTCATGCTTTCGGTTGACATGGAGCTTGCGGACGAGATTGTGTCCGTAATCGGTATGTCGGGCTCAGGAAAGAGTATGACACTCAAGTGCATAGCGGGGATAGAGACTCCTGATTCAGGTTTTATATCATTAAACGGCCGAGTGCTGTATGACTCAGATAATCGCATAAATCTGCACCCCGGTAAGCGCAGGGTAGGCTATCTGTTTCAGGACTATGCACTTTTTCCTACAATGACCGTGATGGAAAATATATGCATAGCAATGGGACATCGCGATGAGGAAAAGGTGAAGGTCTGGCTGAGGCGCTATGGACTTGATGGCATGGCAGACACATATCCGGACCATCTCTCGTGTGGACAGAGACAGCGCGTGGCAATGCTTCGCATGCTTGCGGCTAAACCGGAGTGCATACTGCTCGATGAGCCTTTTTCAGCGTTGGATGAGCATGTGAAAAGAAGTATGGAATCAGAGCTTATGGAGATGCTCACTGACTATCACAATCCTGTTGTCTTTGTGTCACACAATCGCGATGAGGTGTATCGTCTGGCCGGGCGTATCGGCAGTATTGAGAGCGGTGTGCTGAGTACAGTCCGCGACAAAAAAGATTTCTTCATGCGGCCTATGTCTGTCGAGCAGGCACTGCTTGTGGGCTGCAACAATATATCAGAGGTAAAATGGCAGGATAAGCATCATTTGCTTGCCGTGAAATGGGATAGCGTATTTGAGGTAACGGATGAGCAGCTTGAACAGACTGCAATGGATATGGACGACATATCACACATAGGTGTTTTCCCTCAGGATATAATAATATCTGCAGGCAAAGCAAAATCAGCACTTATATATAATGATAAAAATATAATCAGGATTAAAGAATATAAAATAGTTGAAGAGCTGAAAAACTGGGAGGTATCGTGCAAATTAAGTAACGATTCAATAATTTATGCAAACCTTCCAAAGCATACAGAAGCAAATATGCTTAGCAAAAATATAAATGATGAGCTTATATAAAGAATTTTTATCTGCTTGGATGAGAAGTAAATGAGGACATACTATGATTTATATGGACAACGCTGCCACAACAATTAAAAAGCCGGATGCGGTGTATGATGCAGTGCTTGATGCAATGAAGCACTGCGGCAATTCAGGTCGCGGAACGTCGGATGCATCGCTTGATGCGTCAAGGAAAATATATGAGGCCAGAATGTGCCTTACAGAATTTTTTGGTGGGGAGGATGCGGATAGACTTGTTTTTACGGCAAATTCCACTGAGGCGCTTAACATTGCAATCCACGGACTGTTTGAGCCGGGGGAGCATGTGATTACGACACAGCTCGAGCACAATTCGGTGCTCAGACCTCTTTACATGCAAAGGGAGAGGGGCGTGTGTGTGGATATTGTGCCATGCAGTGATGAAGGAATAAAAAAAGGGGTAATTTGCTCGCGGGATATAGAGGCTGCAATCCGTCCGGACACAAAAGCCATCGTCTGCACACATGCTTCAAACCTCACAGGCAATGTGGTGGACATTAAGTCGATAGGGCAAATCGCACGAAAGCATGACCTTTTATTTATAGTTGATGCGTCGCAGACAGCCGGTGCGCTTCCAATAAATGTAAAAGACATGAATATTGATGTGCTCTGCTTCACAGGGCACAAGGGGCTGATGGGTCCACAGGGAACAGGAGGGCTTTATGTGGGAGAAAGAGCAGATATAAAGCCGGTTAAAAGCGGTGGCACCGGAGTGCTCAGCTTTCTTGAGAGCCAGCCTACGGAGCTTCCGACAAGACTTGAGGCCGGTACCTTAAATGGCCCGGGAATTGCAGGGCTTTTGGCAGGAGTAAAGGCGATTGAAGAAATTGGTGTGGATAACATATATGCCAAAGAACATATGCTGATGAAGGCTTTTCTAAAGAAAATAAAAACAATCCCGGGCATCAGGATATATGGGGATTTCGACATGCTGCCGGATAATGGCAGGCACTGTGCGATTGTTTCAGTAAATATAGCTGATATGGATTCTGCTGAGGTATCGGATATACTTATGAATGAGTATGGCATTGCAACAAGAAGTGGCATACACTGCGCACCACTGATGCATAAATTCTTTGGAACACAAAATCAGGGTATGGTGAGATTCTCATTTTCATATTATAATACAGTTGATGAGATAAATGAGGCCGCTGAAGCGCTTATGCAGATTGCGGCATTGCGATAAATAGTATTAAATAATTGAAAGGAGCAAAAATGCCACAGGAAATAGTGTTTTGCAAGGGCGGTGGCTGTACTGCAAAGCTTGGTCCGGATTTGTTAAGTAATGTTTTAGCAAAGCTGCCAAGGGGTGAGAAAGACAGCAATCTGCTCATCGGATATGATAGCTGTGATGATGCGGCAGTGTACAAAATTTCAGATGACACGGCGGTAGTCCAGACGCTTGATTTTTTTCCGCCGATGGTTGATGATCCGTATACGTTTGGACAGATAGCGGCCGCAAATGCGCTCAGTGATATCTATGCGATGGGCGGCACAGTAAAGACTGCATTGAACATCGTCTGTTTCCCTGAGAAAATGGATTTGAATATACTCGGTAAAATAATGCAGGGAGGCGCCGATAAAGTGATAGAGGCAGGAGGTACACTTGCAGGCGGGCATTCTATAGCAGACAGCGATGTGAAATACGGACTTTCTGTCATGGGAACAGTTCATCCGGAGCACATCTACAGCAACAATACAGGGCAGCCGTCAGATGTGCTTATACTGACTAAGAAGCTCGGAGTGGGGCTTGTATGCAACGCAAACCGTGTCGGTGAAGCTCCGCTAGGTGCAATTGAGGATGCGGTAAACTCTATGACTACACTGAATAAGGCAGCATCCGAAATCAGTCATGCTTTCGATATACATGCATGCACAGATGTCACGGGCTTTGGTTTTTTAGGGCATCTGAGTGAGATGTTAAATGATGATATAACAGCACTTATCGACTCGATTTCTATCCCGGTCATTACCGGAGCACTGCGATGCGCAGATGAGTTTTTCCTCACGGCAGCAGCGCAGCGCAACAGAAACCACGTAGGTGATAAGGTGTGTTTTGCGAAAAATATACCTTTCTCAATGGAGGAGGTGCTCTTCGATCCACAGACCTCCGGAGGACTGCTGTTTGCAGTAAAAGCCTCTGAGGCAGATAACTTTTTGCATGAGCTTAAAGCCGCAGGCTTCCGGCCGCAAAGGTGGGACGATTTGTTGAACGGCGCGATGTGCCGATATATGTGAACTGATTAATCATAACATAGGGAGGATTATAAATATGATAACAGTAAATGCAATAGGGGATACATGTCCAATCCCAGTAGTAAAGACAAAGAAGGCAATTGAGGCTCTCACCCAGCCGGATACGGTGGAGACACTTGTGGACAATGAAATTGCAGTGGAAAATTTAAAAAAGATGGCTGCACAGAAGGGGATATAGCTGCGACAGCAGTAAGCTCGACGACGGAAGCTACAGTGTAAAGCTGACAATTGAGTCTCTTGACACCGGATCACTTTCAGATACAGACGAGGCTTCACAGTATACATGCAGGCCGGCTGCAGATAACAGAGTTGTTGTAATCCGCTCTTCATATATGGGAGAGGGCAGCGAGGAGCTTGGAAGTGTACTCATAAAGGGCTTCATCTATGCACTTTCGCAGCAGGACAACCCGCCTGAAACCATGCTTTTCTATAATGGAGGAGCGAAGCTGACCTGTGAGGGCTCAGAGTCACTTGAGGATTTAAAGGAGCTTAAGAGCCGTGGGGTGAAAATTTTTACCTGCGGAACATGCCTGAACTACTATGAGCTGTCAGATAAGCTTGCAGTGGGAGAG
>ENA-OQCQ01000050-OQCQ01000050.1-human-gut-metagenome-genome-assembly--contig:-NODE-50-length-13690-cov-1.306864_pt1 | contig 13690 bp, 15 predicted proteins | sample MGYA00242761_ERZ504585 | MGnify/ENA primary metagenome ERZ504585 (study PRJEB26092, sample SAMD00036343) | human gut metagenome | host: Homo sapiens | study: EMG produced TPA metagenomics assembly of... | reverse complement strand
GACGGCCACTCAGATATGATAAATGAGCCAAGCGGATTCGTAAATATAATAAACAACCACAATGTGATGGTTCTAAACTGCAACTACAGCTGGGATTTCAGCTACACAGTCGGCCATGAGATTTCCCATCTGATAGACCAGAGGCTTGCATTCATACACACCTATGATGAAAAAAGCGAGTTTTCCGAGGAGAAATGGAACAGCTTTAACCCTGACAGCTTCTCATATGATGACAGCTACTCTAACTACAATCCGGATGATCCATCAAACCACATATCCGGGTATTTCATTGATTCCTACGGCATGACCTTTGCAACAGAAGATCGCTCTGAAATATTTGGAACCGCGATAGACGATTATATTAACGGTATTTATGATGATGCCCGGTTCACAGACGACTCGCCGATACGAAACAAGCTCGACTACTACAGCAGATGTATCCGCGACGGCTTTGATACAAGGAGCTGGCCTGATACGATGGCATGGGAGTCTGTGCTTACCGCCACCGGAGCGCAGGCCGATTAAATGATAATTTCAGAATAACACAAAAACCTCAAGTCATACGACTTGAGTTTTTTTAATGGGCAGAGATGGATTCGAACCATCGAAGCAAGTTGCAGCAGATTTACAGTCTGTCCCCTTTGGCCACTCGGGAATCTGCCCATGTATCAATTACGATACTTGCATAGTTTATCACAACAGATGTGATTATGCAAGTACATTTTAAAATTAAAAAAGACAGCCTACGTTCGGCTGCCTTTTAGGAGAAGGTATTTTTACTATGGGGTATAGCAAAACTATATAATGTATTGGGGGTTTTACGGTTATTATAGTATCATGATTGCAACGATAAGTGTTCACAAATTGCATAAAAATCGTGGTTCGTTTTTATGCAATTTGTATAGTACTTTAGTTGCATTTAATATTTTTCATATAGTGATTCTGCACAAAAGCATAGCTATTTTTTAAATCATTATGTCCAACTGCTGTTTTGCTGTCCTCATCAAACAGTGCTTCAAACTCATCTCTTGTGATTTTCTCCTTCTCAAGAAGAAGTGCTGCACATCTGTCAAGCACATCGCGGTACTCTGCTATCATGCTCTTTGCCTTGTCGTACGACTCGTCGATGATACGCTTTACCTCGACATCGATTGCCGATGCTATGCCCTCACTGTAGTTCTTTGTGTGAGCGAGGTCTCGTCCGATGAAGACCTCCTCCTCATCATCGGCATAGCAGATAAGGCCGATATTGTCTGACATACCGTATTTGGTAACCATCTCTCTCGCAAGCTTGGTGGCCTGCTTGATATCCTGTGATGCACCTGTAGTGATATCGTCAAATACGAGCTCCTCTGCGACACGACCGCCTAAGTCTACTACGATTTCCTGAAGCATACGTCCCTTTGTGTTGAACATCTCATCCTTCTCAGGCAGAGGCATGGTGTAGCCTGCTGCGCCTGCTCCTGTAGGGATGATTGAAACTGTGTATACTGGTCCGACATCCGGAAGCAGATGGAAAAGGATTGCATGTCCTGCCTCGTGGTAGGCTGTGATGCGTTTCTCCTTGTCAGAGATGATACGGCTCTTCTTCTCAGCTCCGATACCAACCTTGACGAAGGATTTTCTGATATCATCCTGTGTGATATATTCTCTGTTTTCGCCCGCTGCACGGATTGCTGCCTCATTCATCAGATTCTCAAGGTCTGCACCTGTGAAGCCTGCGGTAGTCTGTGCAATTTGCTTTAAGTCTACATCCTCTGCAAGAGGTTTTTTCTTGGCATGGACACCTAAAATTTCTTCTCTGCCGCCCACATCCGGTCTGCCTACTACAACCTTTCTGTCGAAACGTCCAGGACGCATGATAGCAGGGTCAAGTATATCCACACGGTTTGTGGCTGCCATGACGATAATGCCCTCATTGACACCAAAGCCATCCATCTCGACAAGCATCTGGTTCAATGTCTGCTCACGCTCGTCGTGTCCGCCGCCCATTCCTGTACCACGGCGTCTGGCTACTGCATCAATCTCATCGATAAATACGATACAAGGCGCATTTTTCTTGGCATCCTCAAACAAATCCCTCACTCGAGAGGCTCCGACTCCGACGAACATCTCCACGAAATCAGATCCTGAAATGGTGAAAAACGGTACTCCTGCCTCTCCTGCTACTGCCTTGGCAAGGAGTGTCTTACCTGTTCCCGGAGGTCCTACAAGAAGGACACCCTTTGGGATTCTTGCTCCAAGTCTGGTGTATTTTCCCGGATCACGAAGGAAATCAACTATCTCTGCAATCTCCTCCTTTTCCTCCTTTAAGCCTGCTACATCGGAAAACTTGATGTGGTTTTCCTCCTGTGTGGTGAGCTTCGCACGGTTCTTGCCGAAGTTCATCATCTTGCCACCGCCGCCCTGTGCTGCTGCGTTGTTGTTCATCACTGCAAAGAGTATGAACATGGCTCCGAATACCAAAAGATACGGAAGCAGTGTCATAATCCAGCTCTCAGCCGGAACATCCGCAACTGTATAGTCGGTGTACCCTGCTTTTGTCATGGTCTTTTCGATGTCGTTTACATCAGATACATAAAGCACCTTTGATGAGCCATCCTTGAACTTTACCTCCAGGCTTCCTGTCGGTATCTCCCTGTTTTGCACCACCTTTACACTCTTCACCTGATTCTTGTCAAGATCCTTCTCGAACTGACTCTGTGTGTAAGAGTTTGATGTGGCGCCGGCGCTCAGCCAGTACCAGATGCAGATTACTGCAAATACAATGATAATGTATACGCCCATTCCGCGCATACCGCTTTTTTTGTTTATTCAATTTACTTCTCCTTTTTTATTTTATTTCGCCCTCGACAAAGCCGATGTAAGGCAGATTTCTGAACCGCTGGTCATAGTCAAGGCCATAGCCTACCACAAACTTGTCAGGAATCACAAAACCCACGTAGTCTACATTTACATCATCAACCACACGGCGCTCAGGCTTGTCCAAGAGTGTGCAGATTGTGAGGCTCTTCGGGTTTCTTTTGGCAAGGAGCTTTGAAAGCCTGCTAAGAGTATTTCCCGAATCAATGATATCCTCTATGATGATGACATTCTCTCCCTCGATAGAATGCTCAAGGTCCTTTTTAATCTTGACATCGCCTGATGACTCTGTGCCTGAGCCATAGCTGGATACCGACATGAAATCCATAGTCATAGGCAGGTCAATTCTCTTTGCAAGCTCAGTGGTAAAGAATATTGAGCCTTTAAGTATACAGATGAGATATACTGACTGACCCTTGTATTTTTCTGTGATTTGCGCTCCAATCTCTGCAATTCGCTTATTGAGCTGCTCCTCTGTCAGGTAAACCGAAATATCATATTTCTTTGAAAAATCCATTTTGTTTTCCTCCGTAAAATGTGATCTTAAGTACTTTTTCTGTCTGTGGTGTGACAAGTGCGCTGCAGCCGGATCTGTATCCGATAATGGCATGCACCAGTGATTCATGGGCTATAAGCCACAGCCCCGCTCTCTGCTGTGCAGGGATTTTATCACCTGTAAATACCTGCTTCAGCTTCTTATGATGGCCCTCGTCATCCACAATTATATAGTCACCGGCTTTTCTTGTTCTTATTTCAAAGCCTTTCTTCATCTTATCATAATCAAACCATTTCGTATATGGTTTTTTGGGAATTTCGTCCATTTTACCATTAAAATCTTGTATACAAAGTGTGACATATGAGCCATCTGCCGAAAGCTTTATGTTTTTTTGCGCTCCCGTGGCACTCAGTGCCTCAAGCTCTTTTTGTGTAATGTGAATTTCTTCTTTTTCATCGTCACACCTTCCGGCGAAGAGTATCACCTCGCCAAATGATTTTTCCGCAATGATTCCATATGGCAGATTGATTTTTCTGCCAGACTGCTGCCCTGCAAGCTTCACAAGTGCACCGATATGTGTGCTCGTGATGTCCTTGAGCCGCCCTGACGCCAGATGTATGCACTCGCGCGCTACTCCGCTTTTTAATGCCGGATGCAGGCTCTCAAAGCGGCTGATTTCAAGTATCACCCTGCCTTCTTTTTTTGAAACCATGCTGTCACACGCCTCTTTTAGCTGCTGCTCGTAAAAATCATTCATCATCGCAAGCTGTCCTGCGCTCTCACTGATATGCTCTATCGCCCTGTCATTAATCTGCAAAAGCAGCGGAAACACATCATGGCGCAGCTTATTTCTGGAGTAGGCTGTGTCCGTGTTTGTGGCATCGGTGACAAAAGCCTGTCCGTTTTCCTTTAGATATTCCTCTATCTGTGCGCGTGTTGCCGATAAAAGCGGCCTGATATAGATGACACCGTTCTTCACGGAAACCGGATGCATGCCGGATAGTCCCTTCGCTCCGCTTCCGCGAATCATCTGAAAAAGAACTGTCTCCGCGTTGTCCTCCATATGGTGCGCAACTGCAACGACTACCTGCCTGCTGTTACCCTGCTTTTGGTCTGCTGCATAGGCAGTGGCGACTTCCTTTTCAAACGCTTCATAGCGCAATATCCTGGCAGCCTCCTCCAGCCCGAGTCCATGACTTTTTGCATATTGCGGTACATCCACGGAATGCACATGACACGGTATGTTAAGCCTTTCGCAGAGATCTGACGCAAACCTCGCATCCTCCCTGCTCTCGGCACCTCTGATGCCGTGCTCCACATGTACTGCCTCCAGCGCAAAATCAAGCTCATCTGCGCACTGTCTTTTTATCTCATTTAACACCAGCAGAAGGCAGACCGAATCCGCACCGCCCGACAGCGCAACAAGCACCGTGCTGTGATTGTTTATCATCTTGTTTTCCAGAATATAATCTTTTGTCCGTCTAATCATTATTTTTCCCAGATTCCTATTGCAACTACCGTCATATCATCCATGGCATATCCGCCTGTGTCAAGCAGCACCCTGTCCAGAATTTCCTGTGCCAGCACACCTGCATTGTCACTTTTGACGCCTGCGATGATATCCATAAGCTTCCCCTGCCTGTCCTTTACATGCAGATATTCTAGCACACCATCAGTCACCATGACAAGAAAATCACCACTTTGAAGCGTATTTTTTGAATGTATGCTCTCCTGAACAGCATCGACTCCCGCAGGGAGGGATTCATTTTCTATAACACTTACCGTTTTCCCTGATTTGATAAATGACGGTGCTGCGCCTGTTTTGGTCAGCTCAAGTTCTCCTGTGTACATGTCTATCGTGGCAAAATCAACCGTGGAATAGGACTCCTCTCCCGCCGATATGACCATTGCAGAGTTCATCAGCTTTAGGGCACTTTCCCTGCTAAAGCCGGCCTCTAAGAGCTTTTCAAGCAAATCCACAACCAGCGTGCTCTCAGCCTGAGCCTGCTTACCGGAGCCCATGCCATCGGATACGCACACATGATACATGCCATCATCCAGCTGAAGCATGCTGCAGCTGTCGCCATTTGCCTGAGAGCCTGTCTTCTTTTTGGTCGCCACTCCGGAAAGCGCATAGAACTGATTCTCCTCGTACAGCACAATAGATGTCCTCTCATCAGAGATTATTGAAACAGTCCCCTGCGCCTGCCTGAGCTTCATTCCCATGGCTCGCGAAACTGACTGTACATACCTTGAAATTTCAATCCCGCCATCTGCCTTAGTGCAGACATCTGCCTTTATACATATCTGTTGCCTTACATTCTCATAAATATGGGCATTTTCAACCTGTATACCTGCCTCTTTTGTATTATACATAAACTCTTGAAAGACGCAGCCTTCTTTTTTTATCAATGCATTTTTCAGCCCTGCACCAGCCCTCCATGAGCTCTGCCATAGCGTCAAGCTGTGCGGCTATGACGCGTCTGTTTTCCGTGAGACGCCTGTACCAGGCTTCATTTAGCTCAATACGGGCAAATGCCTCTGTAGCGGCTTCCACCATACGCGTGTAGTGCGGGCAGCCCTCCACATATCTGTTTTGCACAATTTCCTCTGTTTTCATACGATTGCGCACTGCATCAGCAAGCATTTTTATACTGTCGGAAATCGAAGCCCCGCTTGTCCAGCACACACTGCAGCCCTCACAGCATGCACAAAGTCTCCCCGTCACCTCAAGCTGTATTTTCTCGCTCTCATCAGGGATTTTATCTGCCGTACATTTTACAGCCATGACATTTGCAGTCGAAATAATGCCTGAAAGTCCTGAAACTGCTGTGGCAAATGCCTCCTCCCTGTCGGGCAGAAGTCCTGCTATGACCGGGTTTTCATCGTGTCCAAAAGCCCTTAAATATTCACATGCTCTGCATAGCGCAAAGGCTGCCGAAAACACAACAAGGCTCTCAGCTACAGCTAACACTATCTCATCCGTATCAGCCTTCCAATAAATGCTACCGTCAGATTCATCACCGCCGTGGCACAGGCTGCTACAACGGCTGTTGTCAGACATCCGTTTTTATTGCTTTTTCTCACGAAAAGCCTCACTCCAAAGCAAATCACCGCAATAATAAAGAGATACTTACATATCGATGGTATCGATATAAAGTATCCCATTCCAATAATTAATCCTATGTAAAAAATAATCGTACGAGCGTTGCTCAGACAATAAACTCCATACACTGCAGGTATCAGCGGATAACAATCCATCACACACACCAGTGTGGACGCAAATGCCATAAGCCCCCACATAGCTTTTTTTAAATTTGCAATCCTCATCTTTGCGCCTCCATCTTTTTTCAACGATTATATGTGGTCAAAAATGAAGGTTTTGACGAAAAAGCGCAACTATCTGTTCAAAAATTATTTGTCCTTTTCCTTGAAGATTATTTCATTGTCATACGCAAGCCCAAGCTTGCTCTTTGCCATATCCTCTATGTACTGGTCACTCTGCATATACTGCTGCATGCTTTCTATCTCATCAGCACGCTCCGATTCTTTAGTGTACTGCTTTTCAAGCTCCGCTTTTTGTGCGGCATATGTAGATTCCTTCTGCTTTAGCTGCACAACCTGGACTACCATAACCACAAGAAATGCTATAACTATGATGGAAACACTTAAAGTTCCGCCCCTTCTCTTTGCACGACGTTTACTCATTATTCCTCCTTAGGTGCTTATCTGAATATCCTGCCAAACATTTTATCTTTCTTTCCGGTCACCTCCGGTACCTTCGAATACGTAATCATGTCTATCTCACCTTCTATATCGCTTCTCCCTTCTCAAGGTTTAGCCTGTTTACGTGAAGATCCTTGCCCTTTAGGTCAAGCATGCCCAGCTCCGTCTCCAAAAGTATCTCTCCCACATCAAAGGAGAGCACATCCAAAATGCCTGTAAAGCTGCCTGTTCTGCGATTATTCAAGATAAGCTTATGACTCTTTGTGCCTGATATTTCTTCCATTTCCTGTCCCTCACATAATTTTTAATATGCTCCATAGACAGCCGCACATATACATGCCATCTGTGGAATCGCATATGTAAATATATGCCGGGATTCATGAAAATATAACCTATATATACTCAAAAAGATCTTTTGCTTCTTCCTTCTTTGTTGTGTCAAGGAGATTTAACACCTTAACCTTGACTGTCTTTTGTCCAAATGCTATCTCTATTATGTCTCCGACCTTGACATTTACAGATGCCTTTGCCGGTCTGCCGTTTACTGTGACACGGCCTGCGTCACATGCCTCATTTGCCACTGTACGTCTCTTTATCAGACGCGATACCTTCAAAAATTTGTCTAATCTCATTGTTACCTCTGTGTCTTACCTATAATAAATCAATTCATAACTATTACCCTGATTTCAGTGGATATAGCTAAAAATGGGCGGAGCCTTAAAGGCTTCACCCATTCTTCTACTCCGTGATAGTCTAACTTATTAGTTAAGAGAATCTTTTAAAGCCTTTCCAGCCTTGAACTTAGGAGCCTTAGATGCTGCAATTGTCATCTCAGCGCCAGTCTGTGGATTTCTTCCTGTTCTTGCTGCTCTCTCAGATACCTCGAAAGTACCGAATCCAACTAACTGGATCTTCTCACCTTTCTTTAACTCCTCTGCAACAACATCTGTGAATGCCTTTAAAAGATGCCTCTGCGTCCTTCTTTGATACTCCGGCCTTCTCTGCCATAGCTGCAACTAAATCTGCTTTGTTCATGATAAAATTCCTCCTCTGGATTTTCATAATTTATATAATTCGAGCTGTATTCCCAAATTACCTACAAGAATATATATACTTGTTTTTATGGGGTTTGTCAAGGAAAATGCGCTATTTCCTAGGCTTTTATGTACTTTTACCATTCTTAAAACCTTACTTTGAACTTAATAAAGAGGTTAATGTTGAAAGATAATCGGATATGTCCTTATTTGTCAGACTATTTTTGGAACTGTCAGAGGATTTATTGTTGGTTCCCCGTGATGAATTTGTACTCTGCGAGCTGCCGGTGGTGCTGCCCTGAGATGTACTTTGATTGTCCTTCTCATCTGCCCTCTCTGAGGCTGTCTCGGAAGGTGTCTGTGCGGTGGCTTGTGAACTGCCGGTGCTGTTAGTTTTGGTACCTGATGAATCACTGCCCAAGCTGTCCTTATTGTCGTTTATCGTAATCTGTATGGTGGCTTCCTTCGAGTTCACGTAAAGCGTCCTCGTCCAGGTGTCATAGCCATCGGCTGTTACCTTAAGCGTGTGTTTTCCGTATGTTATCTCAACCGGGCTCGTATAGTCGATCTCACTGCCATCGACATATATTTTCGCCCCCTGCACGTCAACCTCGAAAAGGATGCTGCTCTTTTTAGGACCCTCACCCTTTAAATCATTTAAATTTACCTTTGTAGTCTCTCCTCTTTTTATCTCAATATCCGTGCTGCCTCCCCAGCCATTGTTGGCCACAGCGAGCGTATAGCTGCCCTCCGGCACATCAAGCGACATATCCTTAGTGATTTCTGCAAATATCCTGTCTCCGAGCTGCAAAAAGCTGCCCTCAAACAGCGATGTATTGCTAAGCTGCAGTGTGCCGTGCCCTGTCGTGACAGAAATTGACACTATGTCCTTGTCAATCCCGACAACAGCCAGCTTATCCTGCGCCGTGAGGCTGTCAGTATCTATGACATCCGAGCCTGAAAATATCATGGTGCGCTCACCCAGCCTGTAGCTGCTATTTCCGATTTCAAGCACACTCTTATCCTTATCCACAGAAAAATTGGTTACTGTGTCGTTTGTCCACACCTTATCGGATTTTTGTATACGCTTTGCCTTGCCGTCTGAATCTGCCCCCGATATGTCAACCACATCACCCTGATGTATGTCTGAAACTGACATGTGATTGCCATATTTGTCGAAAAAGCCGGTGGTCAGCCCATAGTAATACTGATACTGCACTCCTGTCGAGTAATTGTATACCCTGATCGTCTCATTGGCACTGTTTATGTCCGATACTATGAGAATATCTGAACTTTTCTTAACGGACTTTCCGTTTTCCTCTGCAGCAGCTTTCAAACCGGACTGCGTGCTTTCTCCCACGGCCTCCGTCGTATCATTCATGCTGTTATAGAATTTTTTTACACCATCATCCGTGTCCTGTTTTCCACATGCTGCAAGTGACAGCACAAGCATGCATACCGTGCAAAATAATCTTTTGAATTTCTTCATCTGTATTTCCTTTAATAGCTGGCTTTAAACTTTTTTCTACAATAATAATATATCGTATAGTCATTTACTTTTCAATTAAATTCACTATATATATGCATTACTGCTTACACTATGGCATGCAGGGCATGCAGATACTCCTCGCGCTCCCCGCTTAGCTGTATGAGCTGTGCAAGCTTATCCACATCACGGTCGCATACCCATGACTTGCGCGAGTTGCTATAGTGATTGCAGAGCTTACAGAATTTTTCAGGAAACAAAAGCAGTGCTTGAAGCAGTCTCATTGATGTATCATCAAGACTTCTTACGCTGCAATAGCTGTCAAGAATTGCATCTGCAACCGCTGTATCCCAGTGGTTTTTTTCGAGCATCTTGCGCATGTACTCCGCAAGATCAGTTTCCGGATATCCCGGATGCATGGTCTCGAAATTGACAGGGAGCCATCTTCCGGACTGTGTATACACGATATTGTGCTGGTTGAAGGCTCCGTGACAGTATATCGGAACCGACGTTTTACTATTTTCCAGCTCACACAATATTTCCGCCGATTTCTGCCCCTGCTCTAAGAATCTCTCATAGCATTCATAAAACAGATGCTCAAAGGCATTTGTCTTGCTGCGACGCATTATGTAGTTTTTAAGCTTTACTATCTGCGCACATTTGCGCTGAGCTTTTTCATGCAGGCTTTCTACCTCAATATCCAAAGGCAGAGGATACTTTTCCAATATATTGTGCAGCTGCGCTAATGCCCTGCTGCCGCCACGCATATCATCTAGGCTGTCCGTGCTGCACTCTCTGCCTGCTCTGTAATCCTTCAATATGTATGCGTCCTCACAGTTATCCCGCGATATGATACACTGCTCCTTTGTCTGTGATATCTGCTCCACATCCATACCGTTTCTCTGGATAAATGCCAGCGTATCCCGCAGGGTGCATGCCCTTTGCTCATGCCCTCTGTACGGCACGAGCAGCTTCTGCCCGATGCCTGTGTCACATATATATGCTCCTCTGCCCTTTATTATCCTGCTTACTGTAAGCTCATATTTTTCCAAAGCCACTTCCGGCTGATTATACAAAAAAATCCCCCCTCATAGTATAGTCACCATAACTATTCAGATGCTTTTTAATCATATGAGAGAGGTTATTATTTTATTCGCAAGCTCCTTAAGTTTTTGTGCTTCATTGAGCGATGGGTCATCAAGCACCTGCTCATAAAGTCTGTCCAGGATATCGCCAAGCTTCGGTCCCGGCTCTACTCCCATTTTAATCAGGTCGCTGCCATTTATCTTCATTTCCTTTTTGGATACACACTGGCGGTCTGCGAGGATTTTCCTGTATACACGCTCATATTCTGCGATGTATTCAAGCTTTTCTGCTCGCCTATACATGCTCTGTCCGAGTGTATCGGCTCTTTTCACCTCAAATAACAGCGGAAAAAGCTCTGTTCCTATGCGGCTCATGGCACGCCTTACATTGCGCTCTGTGATGGCCGGACGGTCATCATGCTCTTTTACGAGCTTACAGCAGCAGTCTGTAGTCCTGTTGTCAAACTTAAGGCGCCTGAGTATCTTTCTTGTCATATCAGCTCCCACAACAGGATGCTTCTTGAAATGATTCTGGCCTTCCTCGTCTGTCGTAATGCACACAGGCTTTGCCACATCATGAAGCAGCATGGTAAGCCTTAGGATTTTGTCCGCTCGCACATGCTCCAATGTATGAAGCGTATGCTCGCCGACACTGTACATATGGTGCTTATTGTGCTGAGGTGTCTGCATCATCACATCAAACTCCGGCATGAATACCGCTGTGAGTCCAAGCTCATACAAATCTCTCATCATCTGCGGATGATCTGATGTCAGAAGCTTCACAAGCTCCACCTGGATTCGCTCTGCGCTGACCTTTGACAAGGCAGGGGCAAGCTCTTTTATGGCTGCTTTAGTCTGTGCCTCTATATCAAAGCCAAGCTGGGCTGCAAATCGCACCGCACGAAACATCCTGAGTGCATCCTCACTGAACCTGTCGTGCGCACAGCCCACACATCTGATCACATGTGCTTTTAAATCTCCTATGCCGTCAAATTCATCGACAAGACCCATCCTATGATTATACGCCATAGCATTGATTGTGAAGTCGCGCCTCTCAAGGTCAAGCTTCAGATTGGAGGTAAAGGTAACCTCCTTTGGATGGCGTGCATCCTCGTACTCTCCGTCTATCCTGTAGGTGGTGACCTCATAGCCCACATGCTCCAGCATGACCGTGACTGTGCCATGCTGGATGCTGTGTCTATCGTATGGTCAAATATCGCTTTGACCTGCGCAGGCTTTGCAGATGTGGTGATATCCCAGTCCTGCGGTGTCCTGCCAAGGAGACTGTCACGCACGCATCCACCTACCGCATATGCCTCAAAGCCATGCTCGTAGAGCCTGTCTATTATGAAGTTGACATTCTGCGGTAAATCTATGCGCATCGTTTAGTTCTCCTTTTAATATGCCTTACCCCAGTATACGAGCTTATGCGCCGGCTTTCCACAGCATACGCATACGTCGGAAATCTGCTCCTGGTCACCAAATGGCATACAACGGCTTGTAACTGTTGTATCCTCTTTGATTTTGTTCTCGCAGGCCTCGTCTCCACACCACATAGCACGGATAAAGCCAGGCTTTGTCTCTGCGATTGCCTTGAACTCATTGTAGTCGTGTGCATCGTTTATATGGCTTGCAAGGAATGCCTTTGCCTTCTCGAGCATGTCATTCTGCATTGTCTCAAGTACCTCTGCGAGCTTCTCATTTACCTCATCGAGTGAGACAACGATTTTCTCTCTTGTGTCTCGGCGGACGATAACGCACTGGTTTTTCTCGATATCCTTTGGTCCAATCTCGATACGTGTTGAGATTCCCTGAACCTCCTGTGCTGCGAACTTCCAGCCAGGTGTCTTGTCGGTTGCATCAATTTTCACGCGGAAATCTTTTGAGAGCTTGTCCTTGAGGTCGTATGCCTTGTCAAGGACGCCGTCCTTCTGCTGCTGGATTGGAATGACCATAACCTGTGTTGGTGCAATCTTTGGTGGAAGCACGAGTCCTGAGTCATCTCCGTGAACCATGATGATAGCTCCGATAAGACGTGTTGAAACTCCCCATGATGTCTCATGACAGTACTGTAATTTATTGTCCTTGTCTGTGTACTGGATGCCGAAAGCCTTAGGGAAGCCGTCACCAAAGTTGTGTGATGTTCCTGACTGGAGTGCTTTTCCGTCATGCATGAGTGCCTCTATAGTGTATGTAGCCTCTGCTCCGGCGAACTTCTCCTTGTCTGTCTTTCTTCCCTTTACCATAGGGATTGCAAGGTATTTCTCACAGAAATCCGCATAGATGTTTAACATCTGTACTGTACGTGCCTCTGCCTCCTCGGCTGTTGCATGAACAGTATGTCCCTCCTGCCATAAGAACTCTGATGAACGGAGGAATGGACGTGTTGTCTTCTCCCAGCGCACTACTGAGCACCACTGGTTATACACCTTTGGAAGGTCTCTGTGTGACTGTACTGTTTTGCTGAAAAGCTCGCAGAAAAGTGTCTCTGATGTAGGTCTTACTGCAAGTCTCTCCTGAAGTGTCTCAAGTCCGCCCTGTGTGACCCATGCGCCTCCGGTGCAAAGCCCTCTACGTGATCCTTTTCCTTCTGGAGCAGGCTCTCCGGAATGAACATTGGCATGTATACATTCTCTACACCTGTCTCTTTGAACATTGCATCGAGATTCTTCTGTATATTCTCCCAGATGGCATAACCATTGGGTTTAAAGATCATGCATCCCTTTACAGATGAATAATCCATCAACTCTGCTTTCTTCACAACGTCTGTATACCATTGTGTGAAATCTTCCTCCATGGAAGTGATGGCCTCTACTAATTTTTTCTCCTTAGCCATTGCTTTTCTCCTTTTTTATTTTAAATATTCTATGATATACGGGGCTTTTATATCTCATCCGGCCCCTGCACCACGCATAATTTTACTAACATATATTATTCCATAAGCGAGCTGATGTCAATAAGCCTGAAAACCTGTTCTGCAGTGTTTTCATATTTTTTTGAG
>ENA-OQCQ01000049-OQCQ01000049.1-human-gut-metagenome-genome-assembly--contig:-NODE-49-length-13710-cov-1.157476_pt1 | contig 13710 bp, 19 predicted proteins | sample MGYA00242761_ERZ504585 | MGnify/ENA primary metagenome ERZ504585 (study PRJEB26092, sample SAMD00036343) | human gut metagenome | host: Homo sapiens | study: EMG produced TPA metagenomics assembly of... | reverse complement strand
ATTAAATTTTGTGTTGTAAAGTGGTGCAAATTCATGTATCTTATTATAAGGAAATGAATTTTGCACCACTTTTTTATGCATAATTAGCACTTATAAAACACGTAATTGCCGATTATATCAATGCAAAATGAATTTTTGCTAAAAGAAATTGCAAAATGATATAACAGGTATATCAAATATGCATTTCAGGCGGGGATGATATGGATTTATTTGATTACATGAGAGAACAGAATAAGGAGACAAGCGGTCCCTTAGCTTCTAGGATGCGTCCGACAACACTTGATGAGGTGGTCGGGCAGCAGCACATAGTTGGGAAGGACAAGCTTTTGTATCGTGCGATAAAAGCCGATAAGCTCAGCTCCATCATTTTTTACGGGCCGCCGGGCACCGGAAAGACTACTTTGGCAAAGGTCATAGCCCACACTACCAGTGCTGAGTTTATGCAGATTAATGCAACCTCTGCAGGCAAGAAGGACATGGAAGAGGTCGTGGAGCAGGCGAAGAACAATCAGGGAATGTATCAGAAGAAGACGATACTTTTTATCGACGAGATACATCGCTTCAACAAGGGGCAGCAGGATTATCTGCTTCCGTTTGTGGAGGATGGCACCATTATTCTGATAGGAGCTACCACTGAGAATCCTTACTTTGAGGTAAACGGAGCCTTGCTTTCACGCTCAGTCATTTTTGAGCTTAAAAAGCTGTCAACGGATGATATAAAGGTACTTCTTAAGAGAGCACTGACTGACACAGAAAAGGGCATGGGTGCATACAATGCACAGATAGATGATGATGCACTTGATTTCCTTGCAGATGTGTCAAACGGAGATGCGAGAGCGGCGCTCACAGCGATTGAGCTTGGTGTACTGACCACGGACAGGTCAGACGATGGCATCATTCATATCACTATCGATGTGGCGAGCGAATGTATACAAAAAAGAGTTATCTCCTATGACAAGAAGGGTGATAACCATTATGATACCATATCCGCTTTTATAAAGAGCATGCGTGGCTCTGATCCGGATGCGGCGGTATATTATCTGGCGAGGATGCTTTATGCCGGAGAAGATGTGAAATTTATCGCAAGACGAATCATGATACTTGCATCGGAGGATATAGGCAATGCAGACCCGATGGCTATGGTTGTAGCGGCATCGGCGGCGGCAGAGGTCGAGCGCGTTGGAATGCCGGAGGCACAGATTATTCTGTCACAGGCTGTCACATACATGGCATGCGCGCCAAAGAGCAATGCATCATATAATGCGATATCGGCAGCAATGAGCTGCGTGAAGCAGACTAAGACACCGGCTGTTCCGGCACATCTGCAGGATGCCCATTACGGTGCGGCAGAAAAGCTCGGGCACGGAGTCGGGTACAAATACGCACACGACTATCCAAATCACTATGTGAAGCAGCAGTATCTGCCGGATGGCCTTACAGACAGAGTGTTTTACAAGCCTACGGATATAGGCTATGAGGCAAAGATAAAAGCACACATGGATGAGCTTCACAGAGACTGTGATACATGAAAGTGCATAGATGAAGCTTGAATAATTGCAAATAGTTGATAATAACATAAATATTTAGAAAATCAGACCAGGAGGATCTTTAAATGAAAAAGTATACAGAAATGACAAAGGATGAGTTAATGCAGGAAAAGACAGCACTTGAGGCTGAGTACGAGAAGATTAAGAATCTTGGCTTAAGCTTGACATGTCGCGTGGAAAGCCGGGAGCAGACCAGCTTGACCTCTCACTCCCTATGCTCGATGTCTTGAAATCAGACAGTGATATGAAAAGTGAATCAGGACTTGATGTGAGAAACTATGCATGTCTGGACGGAATTCCTGAGGCAAAGGCCCTTATCGCAGGCATGGTAGGAGCAAAGCCTGAGCAGGCTATAGTATATGGAAACTCAAGTCTCAATATCATGTATGATCAGGTTTCACGTGCATTTATCTTTGGTCTTTGCGGCAATACACCATGGTGCAAGCTTGACAAGGTGAAGTTCCTCTGTCCTGTACCGGGTTATGACAGGCACTTTGCAATCACAGAGGAGTTTGGAGTTGAGATGATAAACATCCCTATGACTGAGGATGGTCCTGACATGGATATGGTTGAGAAATATGTCAATAACGATGCCTCTGTAAAGGGAATCTGGTGTGTTCCAAAATACTCTAACCCACAGGGTGTTGTATACTCTGATGAGACAGTTGAGCGCTTTTCAAAGCTTAAGCCTGCAGCAGATGATTTTAGAATCTTCTGGGACAATGCATACACAGTTCATCATCTCTATGATGATAAGCAGGCAGAGATTCCAAATATCCTTGAGCTCTGCGAGAAAGAGGGAAACCCTGATATGGTATTTGAGTTCTGCTCAACAAGTAAGGTGACATTCCCTGGTGCAGGCGTGGCAGGTATATGCACATCTGAGAAAAACCGTGAGGATATCAAGAAGCGCCTTACTATACAGACAATCGGACACGACAAGATTAATCAGCTTCGTCATGCGAGATTCTTTAAGGATGTAGATGGTATCAAGGCTCATATGGCAAAGCATGCAGCTCTTATCAGACCTAAATTCGAGCTGGTTGAGAATATCCTCACAGATGAAATTGCTTCAAGAGGCATCGGAACATGGGTTAAGCCGCTTGGTGGATACTTCTTCGGATTTGAGGCTCTTTCAGGCTGTGCAAAGGAAATCGTTGCAAAGTGCAAGGAAGCTGGTGTCACAATGACAGGTGCAGGCTCTCCTTTCCCTTACAAGAAGGATCCGGATGACTGCGTGATAAGAATTGCTCCGACATATCCATCACTTGATGAGCTGAAAAAGGCTGCAGAGGTGTTTGTTGTTGTCACACGTCTTGTCAGCGTAAATAAGCTGCTCGAGGCATAAAATCTCTGTTATGTCCTAACGGGTAGACTTATAATTGGCATATTTATCTAAAATAAGTATGTGATATATGTATAAAAACTAAATGAATATTTGTGCACATTTTTCGGGATTTGGTATTTACAAATCCCGATTTTTGTGTAAGATATAAATATCTTTTTAAATTGTGTCTTGCATATGTTTTATGCGGGTTTCTTTTTGTGGCATTTCGGCCACTATTTTTTTTCCCTTGATTTTTAGTTTCATATATTTGATTTTTGATTTTATTTAACACTATTATTTTAGGCTTAGATGAAGAAAGGATTTAAATATTATGAAGGAAATTTTTCAGGAGTATGGCGGAATACTCATAACAGTTGTAGCAATTTTATCAATCATCCTCGTTGTAACAGCGGTTATAGGCTCTGATGCAACAGGCATAGTAGGAAAGACATTTAGTGATCTGATTACAAACTTTTCAAATCATGCCAATATGAGTGTCAAATAAGAGGTGGTACATGGAGCTTGGAAAAGAATATTTTGGACCGCTTTGGAGTTTTGTAGCCAGCAACGAGATAACGGATATAGATTATAACGGCAAAGAAATATGGCTTACAAATATATTCAATGAGCGTTTCAGGGCCAATCAGCAGTTTGTCACACAGTATATGACACCTGCTTTTGTGGAGCAGTTTACACAGCGCATCGCCAATGTCGTAAGCAGACAGTTCAATAAGAGAAATCCGGAGCTTGAGGCCGAGACGAGCGAGCTTCGTGTGACGATACTGCATGAATCGGTTGCGAAGTCGGGCAGGAGTATCAGCATACGAAAGACACCGCCGCTTATCAGACTGACAGCAGAATCTGCAATTGCTGAGAAATTCTGTTCAGAGGAGCTTTTGGCTGTTTTAATAAACTGTGTCAGGACCAAGATGAATATCACCTTTTGGCGGGATGGCCGGGCATCGGAAAGACGGAGTGCGTGAAGTTTTTTTCACAGTTTATACCGGCGAATGAGCGCGTGATTACAATTGAGGATACTCTTGAGATACGTTATGCCGAGACAAATCCGGGCAAGGACTGTATAGAGATGAAGGTGAGTGAGGATGTGTTTGGCTACTCTGAGGCTATCAAGTCATGTCTTAGAATGAATCCAAAGTGGATTATGCTCTCAGAGGCACGCTCAAAGGAGGTAAAATATCTGCTGCAGAGCTGGAGCACCGGTGTGCGTGGCATGACGACACTCCACACAGATGATGTGCGCAATATACCGGACAGAATACTCAATATGCTCGAGAGCCGTGTGGATGCAGAGCGTATGGAGAATGACATATATCAGGCACTTGATGTGGGAATTTTGATCCGTAAGAGAAGAAATGAAGACGGGGTGGTGTACAGATACATAGACCAGGTGTGCTTTTTCTACAGGGAAAACTATACCAATCATGTGTTTATGCTTGTATCAGACGGACAGATAGTGACTCACGATATACCAAAGGTCATACTTCGCAGATTTAAAAGAGAGGGTGTGAATGAGCCGTTTGGCGAGTCCTTTGTCAATGAGATACGGATGAATGAGGCCGTGATGAGTGAGGAGAGGGAGGCTTAGGAATGACGTATATATTGATTTTATTTCTGACATATGTGCTGCATCTTCTGCTCAAGCTAAACTGGGTGTGTACGGCTGTGGTGCTTGTTTTTCTTCTTGTTATGCAGCATTTTCACCGAATCAAAGGCCAAAGATTTCAGGAAGCGCGAAAGCGCTTTCTGGATGTATCGCTGTATATTGACACCTTGCTGTATTCATTTTTGAAGGAGCAGAAGATTATCCGTGCATTTGAGGATGTAAAGAGCACACTGGCAGATGGTCATATGAAGGAGACTGTGAGCAGGGCTATTGATCATATGATGCTCACGTTTGATGAGACAGAGGTGTTTGTGGATGCTATGAGGATTATTGAAGATGAGTACAAGTGCAACCGAATAGTAAATGCACACGAGTTTATGGCACACGCTGAGTATTATGGAGGTGATATTAAAGAATCAGCCAGGATACTGCTTAAGGATAAGAGTGCATGGGAGCGCAGGATACTGCGCAATATAGAGGACAGACAGAGGATGTTTCATCAGATTATCCTGTCAGTTGTGACCTCTGTTATCATTAGTGGAATCATACTTTATCTGCCGGTTTTGAGCATGGATATCAGCAGCAATATAATAGTGCAGATACTGTCAGTTGCTCTTATAGTGCTTGATGATTTAATCATACTCTGGGGACAGAAATTTCTTGAAGTGGATTATCTTGGAATTGATCTGCTGCCGGAGGATGATAAGCATGCCAAAAAGCTCGAGGAATACAAGGCGTACAATCCGGCAAAGGAGCTTCGTGCGTCAATTCTTATGGCTGTTATACCGGCGTTAGCCAGTGCATTTTTACTGTATACTGACAGACAATGGGCGGCTGTGGCAGCTATGGGAGCAGCTCTTATATGTCTGAACCAGCACCGTATAGGTCACAGGCTTATGAAGAAAAATCTGATAGCGGATGTAAAGAGTGCATTTCCAAAGTGGCTGATGGACCTCGCTCTATTGATTCAGAGTGAAAATGTGCAGGTAGCCATTCAGAAGTCGAGAGAGCATATACCGGTGATACTTAAGGAGGAGGTAAATACACTTGTGGAGAGACTCGATGTGGAGCCGGAGAGCTCCAATCCATATCACAGATTCCTTGACTGTTTGAACCTCCCGGAGATAAACGCAGCCATGGGCATGCTGTATGCTGTTTCGATTGGAAATAGTGGCAATTGCGGAAGTCAGATTGATGAGCTGATTACGAAGAATCTGGAGATGCTTGATGTAGCAGACACCGCGAGGCTTAAGGATAAGACCGCCGGCATGTATCTTTTGTTTTTAGCTCCTGTTATCACAGCATCATTTAAGATGATAGTTGATATGGCTATTTTCCTTATAAGCTTTTTATCATACAAGGTAGTGTAGGGGGTGTGTTGTGAGTCAGATAATGAAGACCTTTTTAGGGGTGTTTTTGATTATGTTTATGGTGGTTACATCATCAGGTGTGCTGTCGGGATTTATGACTGTCGTTGAGGCACAGAACCTACATGCGCAGATCATCAATGAGCTTGAGGACAGTGATTATGACAGCTCGGTTGCGCAGACCTGCTTTGAAAATGCATCAAAAGCCGGAGATACACTGGAGCTTAAAACTGTATATGACAGACAATTCCATAAGGACAGTCACAGACGCATCACAAATCGCTTCGTCAGATGAGATAGAAAAGGCAAGAGTGGAGCTTAAGTTCACTTACGCGGTAGCATTTTTCGGAATAGAGCAGGAGCATGTGCTGAGCGGATATGCATTGTAGTACTTTTCATGCGGATATAGCTGTATAAGAGGGGGAAAACAGATGGAGCTATTAATAGAAGAATTGGGAGGAAGCGTTATTATGCTTCTTTTAGGCAGTGGAGTAATCGGTGTGCTCGTGTATGTGTCTACTCTGCTGTGATAGTAACTGAATTGATTAAAAAGTATGTAAAGGTAAGAGAATATGAAAGAAGTATTCAGACAGTATGGAGGCGTGCTGATTGCAGCGGCCGCCACAAGTGCATTTCTTGTGTTGATGGGAAACATTGTGCTGGCTCAGGGAGGCATGCTTGCGCGGCTCATAGATATATGGGGCAACAGTGCGATTTAGATAACCGGGAGACAATAGATGAAGGAGATAATGCAGACATATGGAGCCATGATAGTGGCGGTGGTTGTAGGAATTGCGCTGCTGTCGGGATTGGGCTCTGAAGAATAAAATGAGTGTGGCGTTTGCTCCACAGGATATATTGAGTGAAAATAGCGCAAACAACAACTATGACGGCATGAAAAACATACCGGTTCCGGGTATTGAGCTAAAGGAGAAAATGCGTCAGAATGCTGTAAGCTACAGTGTGTATGAACTGCTTGAGGTTACAGCGCATGAGGACAATCTGGATAAGCTTGAGGTGTATGCTTTGTATGATTCAGGCAGAAATGACTGTACTCACAGCGTGTCAGCCGATGGCCGGTCACTCAGCTTTCCGGATTATGGTGTGTATGATATGCATGTCAGGATAACCTGCAAAAATGGCACAAAGGATCATGTTAGGATAAGTGTTCCAATTAATAGAAAGGTAGTAGGAATATAAAATGAAAAATGTAGTGCTTGGAATAATTTGGCTGTCTTATTGTAGTGTATACAGCTATGCTTGGGCTTAGTGTATACAATGTGACAGTCAGGGAGAACCAGATGGAGAAATGTCTGTCGTTAGCACTCTCAGGTGCTATGAACAGATATTACGAGCCAAATATGTATATCGTGGATAAAAAGCCTGTCAGCAGCTATGATGTGGAAAAAGCTGTCATAGAGGACATTGATGAGAGGCTTACAGCAGGCGGTAATGCAAGTATCACAGTTTATGTCTGTGATATGGAAAGGGCATTATTTCAGCAGGAATAGAGGAAGAGTTCAAACTTCCTACAGGTGCAACAAAGAAAATAAGCTGCAAAAAGACTATTGTAGCAGATCAGCCAATGGAGGATAACTAGAGTATGAAAAATGAAAGACAACAGAGACTTTTATTCATTATACCGGCAGTGATAATAGCAATAATTCTTATCATATGTATAGCAGTGGCAGTGGGCTCAAAATCAGGAAATAAAGGGAATAAAAAGGATTCCCGGTCTGTCAGTGTGACTGAAAATGAGCAGGATATTGTAGCTGAAAGTGAGATGCTTGAGCTGGTGAAAGAGGATGCTTTGAAGGAATCAAATGTAGAGGATAAAGATAATAAGCAAAACGACGGTGCGCAATCAGATACCAATGATAATTCTGTAGCAGCTGACAGTAATTCGGATAATGCAAATACAGCGTCAGATAAATCATCAGAAGACAAAACTGCAGCCGGTCAAAAGACGTCGTCAGACAGCAATAAGACATCGACAGGCAGCAATAATACACAAAAACCTGCCGGTAACGATTCAAAACCGGAAGCATCAAATCAGACAGCTGCACCTGAACCGGCTCAAAGTGAGCCTGCGCAGCCGGAAACACCTAAAAATGAGTATGTTGCACCGGGATGGATATTTTATGGCAGTAAGGCCGGAAATGGCATGAGTGGGGAGCAGAAGGCGTATGTTGATTCAGTGATACAGCAGTGGACAAATGGAGGTTTGTCAGATGATGCAATCGGAGATATGTTTATTGAAAAAATAGCACAGGAGTGGCAACTTCCGATGATAACGGCTGGCGTGACAAGTAATTTGCTATGTCTGTTTCCGTCAAGAGCAGAAGTTACGGATTATAGTTTAAATTTAGCCGATATGAACGGAACTTATAATTTTGTTGGTTTGTATACAAAGGGAGAATATGATGAAAATGGATATCTCAAATGTTATTATTGGGAAGCGGGTGTTCTTTAGGAAATGCGTTTGCATAATGTTTGCAGCTGCAGTTATTATTACCTATATGTTCTCAGTCGATTGCAATATAGTGAAGGCTGATGAATGGGATGATGCTGTGAAGTACTATTCTAATTATGGTAATGCTGCTGTTTTTAAGGCTACAAATAAAATGAATGGCAATATTTATTTTTGTTCAGCAGGAAATACATCTACGTCAGGAACCAAGTATAGGACAATTGGATACAAAATGACAATTAAAGGGACAGGTGGAAATGAGATACAGAAAATTTATTTCCAGCTTGGCGGACAATATCTGACACTCTTAAACAGCAAAAAGCAATCAGGCAAGGAGTATATGCTTTATGTGATTACTTTACAGAATATTAAAACCCGATTTAATACACAGTCCCTCAATGCCCTTAGCTCCGGCTCATGCACCATTGTCCTCGATGCCTGCATGGTACTTCGAGTAAATGGCAAGAATAAGGGTGGCATGAATGATAATGGTCCTTCCTGGGGAAAGGTTTATACTACCTATGCAGGTATATCCAAAGCGGCAAACTGGACAGACAGCGCACTCACAGCACTGTATTCGTATTATGGCAAGACCGTGAGAGGACTGTTTCATACAATTGATGTCAGAAAATCTACAGGCATTAGCAGTGTATCAGGGGGAGGTACATACTGTTATGGTACGTATGTGACAATCAGTGCGAGCAGCTCTACCGGATATGATTTCACGAATTGGAACAATGATTCGTCTATGAGCTCATCATCATATGGTTTTTTTGTGAATTCGGGTGGCACTTATACGGCATATGCAAAGGCCGGGAATATAGATGTGACATTCTGGCGGAACACGAGTGCGTCGGATTCAGAAAAGACTACAAAGAGCTACACATATGGAGGCATCAATCAGGCTTTTCCTGCTGTGGGATGGCAGATGGCCGGATATCATATGAGTGGCTGGGGAAATAATTCATATGATAAGACTGCCGGATATCCGCTACTGTGTGGTGTGGCAAACAGCTGGATTGAGTCAAACAGACCATCGAAGAATATATACGCAGTATGGCAGGAAAACGAGTATATCATAGAATATGATACCGGTGCATCTGCAACTGTGAAGTATAGTGACGCGGTGACATTGCCAAACCAGCATATGTGTATAGGCTGGATTTTAGGAGAAGCGTATCCTGATATAAAATATACACCGGGAGAGAGTATACAGGTAGCTGATTTATGCAGGATACTGGGATAGAGTATACAGATAAGGCGGTCATACATATGTATGCACTTTGGGAGCATGAGCCTACTATAGAGGCGGATGATATGTTCTTTTCGATAAAGCAGGCAAGAAATGGCAGTATAACAGAGCAGCTGATAGGAAGCCTTATATCTGCAACGGATGTGGAGGATGGTGATATTGCGTTTGGCGATAACGGGATAAATTATCTGAAAGTGAAAAATTTTTGATGACCGTAAAATAGAAAGTGCACGTGACAAGGATATCATAGAGATAGTGCTTGAGGCTAAGGACAGCTATGGAAATATCACGCAAAAGACTATACCATCACATTTACAGATACTCAGGTCAAGGAGAGAACCAAAGCATTTGGAAAGATCAGATTTATAAGCGAAAAGTATTACGGCAAAAATAAAGCAGGAGGTCTCATGGAGAACTCCCGCTGGTTAAACGATCCTGAATTTAATTTTCTTCTTCGGAAGGCTTTGGCAATTTGATATAGACCTTTTCGATTCGGTTTTTATCAACAGCCTCTATGCGGAGAAGAATATTGTCATCAGTGATGATTATTTCATTTTTTTCAGGCAGGTGGTCAAGCTTTTCAAGGCAGTAGCCACCGATTGTGTCATAGTCGTCTGATTCGAGGTGCAGACCAAGCTCGTCGCTTACATCCTCGAGATTTGCAGAGCCGAGAACTATGTATTCGTAGTCATTTATTCTTGTGATATCATCCTGCTCGTCAGAGTCGTATTCATCACGAATCTCACCGACTATCTCCTCTAAGAGATCCTCGAGTGTGATGAGTCCGGCTGTGACACCGTATTCATCTAAGACAATGGCAAGCGATATAGATGATTCGCGCATCTCGAGAAACAGATTCGCTGTATTCTTGTGCTCATATGTAAAGTAAGGCTCACGCATGATATTTCTGATGGAAAAATGCTCTTTATCCTCATCCTTAAGGAGCAGCAGATCCTTCATATTTACGATACCGATTACGTTGTCAGTGCTTTCATCGTACACAGGGAGTCTGGTGAATTTATCCTCTCTGAATATTGAAATCAGCTCATCATAAGTAGCATCAACATGGACAAACGTCATATCAATACGTGGAACCATGACCTCCTTGGCCTCGGCATCTCCGAAATCGAATACATTGTGAATCATATCTCGCTCTTCATCCTCGATAATGCCGTCCTCCTGTCCTACATCAACGATTGTACGAAGCTCCTCCTCGGTCATGACACGCTTGGCATCGCTCTGTCTTATTCCAAAGAGGAAAATGACTCCGAGTGAAAGCTTGTTGATGATAAATATTACAGGTGTCAGCACTACCATGAGCACTGATATAAAGCCTGCGATTGAGAGTGAAATCCTGTCAGCCTTTATGGTCGCAAGTGTCTTCGGAGAGACCTCTCCAAAGATCAGTATGAGGAATGTAAGTATTCCGGTTGCAACACCGGCTCCGACATTGCCAAACAGCTTGATGGCGAGCGATGTGGTGAGCGATGATGCTGAAAGATTTACGATGTTGTTGCCGATAAGGATGGCTGAGAGCATCTTTGGAGAGTTCTCAGTCACCTTGAGCACCTTTTCGGCTTTTTTGTTACCGGCCTCAGCCAGGGTTCTCATGCGTATTTTGTTTACGGTAGTAGGGCAGTCTCCGAAGATGAAAAAAATGCGGAGAGTGCTAATAATATTAATAAGAATATAATCTGCGATATGTCGTCAGCGTCCAAATATTTTACCTCGTTATATGAATTAATAAATGTGTTTATTTATCGTCTGTGCTGTAGTTAGGAGCCTCTTTTGTGATATGGATATCATGAGGGTGGCTCTCCTTGAGAGAAGCAGCAGTAATCTTGACAAACTGTCCGTTCTCCTTAAGATCTTCGATTGTCTTGCAACCGCAGTAGCCCATTCCTGAGCGGATACCACCAACAAGCTGGAATACTGTATCCTCAAGAGTTCCCTTGTAAGCTACACGACCTTCAACTCCTTCAGGAACGAGCTTTTTAGCGCCCTCCTGGAAGTAACGGTCCTTGCTTCCGTTTTCCATAGCAGCGATAGAACCCATGCCACGATATACCTTGTATTTTCTTCCCTGATAAAGCTCGAAGGTTCCCGGAGCCTCATCACAGCCTGCGAACATTGAGCCCATCATACATACGTTGGCACCGGCTGCGAGAGCCTTTGTCATATCACCTGAGTACTTGATACCACCATCAGCTATAACAGGAACACCATACTCCTTAGCGACCTTGTAGCAGTCCATGATAGCTGTAATCTGTGGTACACCGATACCGGCAACGACACGTGTTGTACAGATAGAACCAGGTCCGATACCGACCTTTACTGCATCTGCACCGGCCTCGATAAGAGCCTTGGCAGCAGCGCCTGTTGCGATATTTCCTGCGATAATCTGAGGTCAGGATAAGCAGCTTTGATCTTCTTAACAGCATCAAGGATATTCTTTGAATGTCCGTGTGCTGAGTCAACAACGATGACATCAACATGAGACTTAACAAGAGCATCAACACGTTCCATCATGTTGCCTGTGATACCTACTCCGGCACCGCAGAGGAGACGGCCCTGATCATCCTTTGCTGAAAGAGGATACTTAATCTGCTTCTCGATATCCTTTATAGTGATAAGTCCCTTGAGGTTGTAGTCCTTGTCTACGATAGGGAGCTTTTCCTTTCTTGCCTTTGCAAGAATCTTCTTTGCTTCATCGAGGGTGATGCCCTCAGGAGCTGTAATGAGATTCTCAGAAGTCATAGACTCTGAAATCTTCTTTGTGAAGTCTGGCTCAAACTTCAGATCACGGTTTGTGATGATGCCTACGAGCTTGCCGTCCTTTGTGATTGGCACACCTGATATCTTGAACTTGGCCATCAGGTTGTCTGCATCCTGTAATGTATGGTCTGGAGAAAGATAGAACGGATCGGTAATAACGCCGTTTTCTGAACGTTTTACCTTATCGACTTCGTCTGCCTGTGCCTCAATAGACATATTTTTGTGGATGATGCCGATACCGCCCTGTCTTGCCATGGCGATTGCCATATTGTACTCAGTAACGGTGTCCATTCCTGCGCTCATCATAGGAATGTTCAGTTTAACCTTCTTTGTTAAGTAAGTTGTGACATCTACCTGATTCGGAATTACCTTTGAATATGCCGGAACTAACAGCACGTCATCAAAAGTAATGCCTTCACCAATGATAGTACCCATTGCATTTCCTCCCTTGCGTATATGAAATTAAATTACTATTGTAATGTAAAAAGGAACCAGCAACTGGTCCTTTTATTTTCAACAAGTGTAACAAAAATCAGTTTCTATGTCAATCCAAAAAAACTTTGCTCGGTGCTGAATTTTTCATAGCCTGTGCAAGTTTCTCGTCTGGCTCAAGGATGATCTTGCATAATTCTCCGTCCAGTCTTGTGATGATTCCGAAGCGTTTATGCTCTGAATTTCCTGATGAAAAATCCAGTACTTTCATCTTCTGGTTTCCGTTATAATAGTCCATTCTGTGGGAATTTAACGGTGCTGCCAGATCTGCCTCTGATAATTTGAAACTCTTTACTTTCTTTCTTTTTGTCTTTGACATGATCATGTCGATGTCAAAATCGCCATTGATAAACAGATATTCATATTCTACATCTGTTTTCGGGATTACAAAATAGCATGCTTCATCAGAGAACTTGATAATGTTCTTGCATTGCCAGCATCAGCCCGGTACGATTCCGGCAGAACCGGCAGTAGGAGAGGCCACGATCAGTCCCATGGAGCATTCGTTTCCAGTGTAGCCATAGCATAAGTAATTGCCTTCTGAAGCAGATTTCCGCAGAAGACCTTTTTTCTCCTGAGCGTGGAGACTCAGCTTTCTGGCTTCGCCGCCGATCAGACCACCCATAGATTTTACCGGCTGTCTGATTGGTGAGAAAGCAGCATCTTTCATAATTCCCAGTACTCGTGTCATTTTTTTATTTACAATCTCAGAGGCTGTTTCGCCAAGCTCAATTTCACGGATACGCATAATCTCTGAGATTAGGAAGATTTTTTTCTTCACAGAGTGCTAAGAGTTCAATTTGCATTTTTAAAATCCATGAATAAAAATCCTCCTTTCTTTACATCTGTACGATCA
>ENA-OQCQ01000048-OQCQ01000048.1-human-gut-metagenome-genome-assembly--contig:-NODE-48-length-13811-cov-1.041143_pt1 | contig 13811 bp, 17 predicted proteins | sample MGYA00242761_ERZ504585 | MGnify/ENA primary metagenome ERZ504585 (study PRJEB26092, sample SAMD00036343) | human gut metagenome | host: Homo sapiens | study: EMG produced TPA metagenomics assembly of... | reverse complement strand
CAGAAACTGTCAACGAATTCAAAAAATGCAACGTTTATTCCAAGAAGGAGTGCAGCCAGTGCTTTGCACGGTTCTACTGCAGCGGCGGATGCGCGGCAAACTCCTACAATTTCACAGGTAAGATCAACGATGTTTACGAGATCGGATGCAAGATGCAGCAGAAACGGATCGAGTGTGCATTGATGATAAAGGCAGCTCTGGCCGAAGATTAAAGAAAAGAGGAAAATCGCGACATGATGAAGAAGAAACAGAGTATCATCGCACTCGTCCTGGCAGCCATTGTAACAGTGCTTCTTGGATGGACGATGATCAAAGGATGGGGTCCTACCGGAACCGGTTCGATGAAGAACATCAACCTGGGTCTGGATCTGTCCGGCGGTGTCAGCATTACCTATCAGGCCGTAAAGGACAACCCGACAGACGAAGAAATGTCAGATACCCGCTACAAGCTGGAACAGCGTGCGCAGCAGTACAGCGAAGAGGCACCAGGTATATCTGCAGGGCGACAACCGTATCACCATTGAATCCCGGGTGCAACCGATGCAACAGCCATTCTGGAAGAGATGGGTAAACCGGGAAGCCTGTATTTTATCAAACAGACGAATGAGGATGGTACTGAAAACTATGTCAGAGACAGCTCTACAGGAGAATATGTCCTGAACGGAAAAACCATCGAAGAACTCGAAGCAGACGGTTCTGTTGTTCTGACCGGTAAAGATGTAGCATCTGCAGAGGCACTGCATCAGCAGAACTCTACGACAAAAGCAACCGAGAGCGTCGTTCAGCTGAAAATGACAGACGAAGGAAAAGAAAAGTTTGCCACAGCGACACAGGAAGCTTACAGTGCAGGAAAAAGCATTGGTATCTATTATGATGAAAGATTCGTCAGCGTACCGGGCGTTAATGCTGTTATCTCCGATGGTACGGCAGTGATCTCCGGCGGAAACATGGACTGGGATGAGGCAGTCAGCCTGGCATCCACACTCCGCATCGGTTCCCTTTCTCTGGAACTGGAAGAGATCAATTCCAGCGTTGTTGGAGCACAGCTTGGATCTGCAGCTGTTTCCACCAGCGTGAAAGCGGGAGCGATCGGCATTATCCTGATCATCATTTTCCTTGCAATTGTATACCGCATTCCTGGTATTGCAGCCGGATGGGCACTGCTCATTTATGTTGAGCTGAACCTGATTGCCTTAAATGCATTTGACCTGACTCTGACCCTGCCTGGTATCGCCGGTGTTATTCTGTCGATCGGTATGGCAGTCGATGCAAACGTTATCATCTACGCCCGCATCGAGGAGGAGATCGGTGCCGGAAAAACAGTTCATGCAGCAATCCGCGATGGATTCAAGAAGGCAACTTCCGCCATCCTGGACGGAAACGTGACAACGCTGATTGCAGCAGCCGTTCTGTATGCACTCGCAAGCGGAAGTGTCCGTGGATTTGCCATGACACTGGCGCTTGGTATCGTTCTTTCCATGTTCAGTGCCATGCTTATTTCCAGACTGCTTGTCAACAGCCTGTATGGTGTCGGCCTGAAAGATGCAAAATATTACGGAACAAAGAAAACGCGCAAAGGATTCCCGTTTGTGGAAAAGAGAAAAGTGTTCTTCACCATTTCCTGCGTTCTGCTGCTTGCCGTTCCGGCCAGCATGATTTCATGCACCAGACGAAGGGAAGTGCGCTGAACTTCGGCCTTGACTTCAAGGGCGGTACCTCCATCAACGTTCCGTTCAACGAGGACTATTCCATTGAAGAACTGGACAAACAGGTAGAGCCGGTTGTGGAAGGCGTAACCAAAGATTCCAACATTCAGATGACAAAGGTTGTCGGAAGCAACAACGTTATCATCAAAACACGTTCTCTTTCTCTGGATGAACGTGAGCAGATTTACAGTGCAATGGCAGATCATTTCGGCGTAGATACTTCCGAGATCACATTCGAAAATATTTCTTCTACGGTAAGTAAAGAGATGAGCCAGAATGCAATGAAAGCGGTTATCGTTGCCGTAATCTGCATGCTGCTGTACATCTGGATCCGTTTCCGCGACATCCGTTTCGCATCGAGTGCGATCCTTGCACTGATGCACGATATCGCGATTGTGTTCGGATTCTATGTTGTATCCCGTACCTCTGTCGGCAGCACCTTTATCGCCTGCATGCTGACCATCCTCGGCTATTCCATCAACAGTACGATCGTTATTTTCGACCGAATCCGTGAGAATCTGCCGGAGTTAAAGAGAGAGCCGATCGAGTCCCTGGTTGACCGCTGCATCACGGAAACCCTGACCCGAAGCATTTACAGTTCCCTGACGACCTTTATTACCATCTTTGTTCTGTTTGTGATGGGAGTTTCTTCCATCCGCGACTTTGCAGCACCTCTGATGGTTGGTATCGTATGCGGAGCATATACCTCTGTCTGCATCACAGGCGCACTGTGGTATGTGATGAAACATATCGGTAAAAACAAATATGTTCCGTCCAAAGCAGTACAGAATATGAAAAAGTAAAGCAAATAACAGTGAAAAACGAAGAGAAACGCCGGACCGGAAAAGTCCGGCGTTTCCTGCTAGAGCGTGTTTGAAACAGACATCATTTTTCAAACACGCTCTCACAGGAAAAGGGAGGAAATATGAGAAAAGAACGCTGGGTAGTTTCGGCGAAGAGGGCTGATTTCCAGGCGATTGCGAAGCGCTACGGTGTCGATCCTGTCATTGCCCGTCTGATCCGGAACCGTGATGTGACAGGGGAGAAAGAGATCGAAGAGTATTTATTTGGCGATCTCGAACAGCTCCACGATCCGCTTTTGATGAAAGACATGGAGCGTGCGGCGGATCTGATCGCAGAAAAAATCCGGGAGAAAAAGCCGATCCGGATCATTGGCGATTATGATATTGATGGTGTTACGGCAACGTATATTCTGCTGACCGGCTTAAAGGATCTCGGTGCCGATGTGGATGTGCGCATCCCGGACCGGATTGCGGATGGTTATGGATTGAATGAGTATCTCGTGCAGTTCGCCGCAGAGGAGGGACGGGACACGATTGTGACCTGCGATAACGGGATTGCGGCCAGCAGCCAGATCCGTCTTGCGAAAGAGCTTGGAATGACCGTTGTTGTGACAGACCACCATGAAGTTCCGTTCGAGCAGGATGAAAACGGAGAACGCCGCTACATCCTGCCGCCTGCGGATGCAGTCGTCAATCCGAAACAGAAAGACTGTTCCTATCCATTCCCGGGCCTGTGCGGTGCGGCCGTTGCATGGAAACTGATCCAGACCATGGAAAAAAAGCAGGACTTCCAGAAGAACACAGCTTCCGCTTTCTGGAATTTGTCGCAATTGCAACCATCGGCGATGTGATGGATCTGCAGGGCGAAAACCGGATTCTGGTAAAAGCAGGCCTTCGGGCACTTCACAAAACACAGAATCTTGGGCTGCAGGAGCTGATCCGCGTACAGGGCATTGAGGCGGAGAATGTGACGCCATATCATATCGGTTTCATCCTCGGCCCGTGCATCAACGCATCGGGACGGCTCGACACGGCGGAACATTCGCTGAAGCTGCTCTGCGCCAAAACGCGTGAGGAGGCGGCAAAACTTGCGGGGGATTTAAAAGACCTGAACGAAAGCCGCAAGGAGCTGACCCGCCAGGGTGAGGCAAAAGCAATCGAACTGGTCGAAACATCCCCGCTGCAGAACGACAAAGTTCTCGTTGTCTACCTGCCGGACTGCCATGAAGTCTTGCCGGAATCATCGCGGGCCGCCTGCGGGAGCATTTTCACAAACCGTCTTTTGTACTCACAAAAAGTGAGGAGGGGATCAAAGGATCCGGCCGTTCGATTGAAGCCTATTCGATGTACGAGGAGCTCTGTAAGTGCAAAGAGCTGATGAAAAAATTCGGCGGCCACCCGATGGCAGCGGGACTTTCTCTTGCAGGAGAGGAGATGATCGAGCCGTTCCGCCGGGCACTGAATGACAATGCCGCGCTGACCGAAGAGGATTTCGTGGAAAAAGTTGTGATTGATGTGCCGATGCCGATCGCCTACATTACGAAAAATCTGATCCGTCAGTTAAGCCTCCTGGAGCCGTTTGGAAAAGGAAACACAAAACCGCTGTTTGCGCAGAAAAGGACTGACTGTATTAAATTACCGCATTTTTGGGAAGAATAGAAATGTGGTAAAAGTACAGCTTGCCGATGCGGGCGGCTATCAGATGGACGGCGTCTATTTTGGGGAGGGAGAGGCGTTTGCCGCATACGTGGATGCACATCCGACCCTGTCCGTAGCATATTATCCGTCGATTGATACGTGGAACGGGCGCGATAAGCTGCAGATCAATATCCAGAGTTATTTTTAAAGATGCAAAATTGACGCAGAAGAATATTGATGCTATACTGTAAGATGAATTGTCAAACCTTGACGAAACGGAGGAATATTTTATGAAAAAGGTAGAGGATTACGTAAGAAGTATTCCGGATTTCCCGGAACCGGGTATTATTTTCAGAGATATAACGAGTATCCTGCAGGACGCAGACGGACTGCAGCTTGCCATAGATGAGATGCAGCATTTTGTAGAGGAAGTCGACTGTGATGTGATCTGCGGAACGGAATCCCGCGGTTTCATTTTCGGCATGCCGATTGCCTACAATTTGCATAAACCGTTCGTGCCGATTCGCAAAAAAGGCAAACTCCCGCTCGAGACGATCGAGGAGAACTATGATCTGGAGTACGGCAGCGCAACGATTGAGATGCACAAAGACGCTGTTTTGCCGGGTCAGAAAGTAGTCATTATCGACGACCTTATTGCAACCGGCGGAACCGTGGAGGCCTGTGCAAGAATGATCGAGCGTCTCGGCGGTGAAGTAACCAGAATCGTGTTTTTGATGGAGCTTGCCGGCTTAAACGGACGCGAAAAACTGGCAAAATATGATGTAAAATCTGTCATCTGCTACGATGGCAAATAAAGTATCCAGGAAGCGCAGGGAGTAATCATAAGAGCGGAGGGATACATATGGAAGAAGAGAAAAGAATCAGTGAAGAAGAGTTAAAAAAGGATGTGGCGGCGGCAGAAGCCAGAATCCGCAAGACGGACGATTTCACAAGTCCGGAGGATTATACGGGGAATTAATCGCTTCTGTGAAAAAATATCATCCATCGGACGATATTTCCCTGATCGAAAAAGCGTACCGCGTGGCGGCGGATGCACATAGGGACCAGAAAAGAAAGAGCGGGGAACCGTACATCATCCATCCGCTCTGCGTGGCAATTATCCTGGCAGACTTAGAGCTTGACAAGGAGTCGATCGCGGCAGGTCTTCTGCACGACGTTGTCGAAGATACCGTTATGACAGAGGAAGAGCTGACGGAAGAATTCGGCCCGGAGGTTTCTCTGATTGTAAGCGGTGTTACAAAGCTGGCACAGCTGAAGTATTCCGCGGACAAGGTCGAAGAGCAGGCGGAGAACCTGCGGAAGATGTTCCTTGCGATGGCAAAAGATATCCGCGTTATTCTGGTAAAGCTGGCGGACCGTTTGCATAATATGCGGACGGCGCAGTACTGGTCACCGGAGACACAGAAGAAAAAAGCGCGTGAGACGATGGATATCTATGCTCCGATTGCACAGCGCCTTGGTATTTCCAAGATCAAGGTGGAGCTCGATGATCTTTCTTTAAAATATCTGGAGCCGGATGCGTACTACGAGCTGGTGGAAAAGGTCAGCATGAAGCGGGAGCAGCGGCAGGAGTTTGTCGATGCGATCGTAAAAGAGGTGACCCGTCATATCCACCAGGCAGGCATCGAGGCCGATGTCAATGGACGCATCAAGCACTTTTTCAGTATCTACAAAAAGATGGTCAACCAGCATAAGACGCTGGATCAGATTTATGATCTCTTTGCGGTCCGCATTATCGTGGAATCGGTCAAAGACTGCTATGCTGCGCTTGGCGTCATCCATGAAATGTATACGCCGATTCCAGGCCGCTTCAAAGATTACATTGCCATGCCAAAGCCAAACCGTTACCAGTCCCTGCATACAACCCTGATCGGACCGAACGGGCAGCCGTTTGAGATTCAGATTCGTACTTATGAAATGCACCGGATTGCAGAATACGGTATCGCTGCGCACTGGAAATACAAAGAGGCCTCCGACGGCAAAAAGCCGGGACCGGAGCAGGAAGAGGAGAAACTGACCTGGCTGCGCCAGATTCTTGAGTGGCAGCAGGACATGGCAGACAACCATGAATTCATGAACCTCTTAAAGAGCGACCTCGACCTGTTTGCCGACAATGTTTACTGTTTCAGCCCGGCTGGCGATGTCAAAACGCTTCCGGTCGGCTCCTGTGCCATCGACTTTGCTTATTCCGTCCACAGTGCGGTCGGCAACAAGATGGTCGGAGCGAGGGTCAACGGAAAACTCGTGCCGATCGAGACGGAACTTCACAACGGAGACCGCGTCGAGATCATCACCTCGCAGAACTCCAAGGGACCGAGCCGTGACTGGCTGAAAATTGCCAAGAGTTCACAGGCGAAGAGCCGCATCAACCAGTGGTTCCGCCAGCAGAACAAGACGGACAACATCGTAAAAGGCAAGGAAATGCTCACCAACTATGCAAAGCTGAAGGGCAAAAACCTTGGAATTTATACAAAACCGGTGTATGAAGAGGCTGTTATGAGAAAGTACGGTTTCCGCGACTGGGATTCTGTGCTTGCGGCAGTCGGTCATGGCGGCTTAAAAGAGGGTCAGGTTCTCAACAAGCTGATCGAGACGTACGAAAAACAGCATAAAAAAGAGATTACCGACGAGCAGGTGCTCGAAGCGACATCCGGAGAGAAGGTTCTGCCGGTTGGAAAGAGCAAGGGCGGCATCGTCGTGCGTGGTATCCACGATGTGGCGGTGCGCTTTTCCAAATGCTGCAACCCGATCCCGGGAGACGAGATCGTGGGCTTTGTCACAAGAGGCCGCGGCGTTACGATCCACCGCACCGACTGTGTCAATGTCCTAAATCTTCCGGAATCCGAGCGGGCACGCCTCATTGATGCCGAATGGCAGGCGGAGGATAATGGCGGTTCTCTTTACACCGTGGAGATCAGTGTTTACGCAAACAACCGTACCGGACTTCTGGTGGATATCTCCCAAGATCTTCACCGAGCGGAAGATCGACCTTGCGGCGATGAATGTAAGAACGAGCAAGCAGGGAACGGCTTCCATCGATGTGACGTTTGATGTGCATAACAACGAGGAGCTGAACAGCATTATTGAGAAGGTGCGTCAGGTGGAGAGTGTGATGGATATTCAGAGATCGAGAGGATAAAAGGAGAAAACGTATGATAAAGGTAAATTACCGGGCACTTGGAATGCTCTCGACAAACTGTTACGTTGTGGAAACCCGGACAGTCAGAAGGTGCTGATCGTGGATCCGGGCGATTCGCCGATGGAGATTGCACGCCAGATCGACGAGATTGACGGCGACCCGGAGGCTATTTTGCTGACCCATGGCCATTTCGACCATATGCTGGCAGCGGATGCGCTGCGGAAAAAATACCATATTCCGGTCTATGTCCATGAAAAGGAGCAGCACCTTCTGGGGGACGCAAGGGAAAATCTTTCCGGCCTCTGGAGCGCGCCGTACACGATGCAGGCAGACAAAACGGTAAAAGAGGGCGATATTCTGCATCTGGCGATTTAAATCAATGATGCTTGCAACGCCAGGCCATACGGCAGGAGGCGTCTGCTATTATATTCCGGCAGAAAAAGCACTTTTTTCCGGCGATACGCTGTTTTGCGAATCATATGGAAGATACGATTTCCCGACATCTTCCGGAAGAGATCTGATTGCATCGGTCAAACGCCTGTTAAAAGAGCTTCCCGGGGATGTGACTGTGTATCCGGGGCACAACGATGAAACTACGATTGAACATGAAAAGAGGTACAATCCCCTTGCTTAATATCAGCCTTTGTTTTAACAGAAAAGATTTTGAATACGATGTGTATTCCCTGATCAAGGCATTCTATCCCGGCTGCGAGATCACCTCGTGGTACGAAGAGGATGGAGCGCCGGACGGGGAATTTGCATATTATGATAAGATCCTGTACGCGGCAGACCAGATCTGCTTTTCCATAGAAAATGAGAAGCACGAAGAGCTTTCTGCCGCGTGTGAGGCGGTGGAATATGAAAAAGACCGCCACGAAACGAAAAATGTCCTGAAACGGATGGTCTATCGCACGCTCTCGAAAGTGAGCGGAAAAGAACTTCCGTGGGGCGACCTTACCGGCATCCGTCCGACGAAAATTCCGATGAAGATGCTGGAAGAGGGCAAAACAAATGTAGAGATTGCGAAATACATGCGCGAGACCTACTACACCAGCCCGGAAAAGACGGCACTTGCAATCACGATTGCCAACCGGGAAAAGGATATTTTAAAGACGATCGACTACGAGCACGGCTACAGCCTGTACATCGGCATTCCATTCTGTCCGAGCATCTGTCTGTACTGTTCCTTCGGTTCCCATGTGTTAAGCCGCTGGGCCCATATGGTAGATCCGTATCTGGATGCGCTGATCAAAGAGCTGACTTTCATCAGCGAGCGTATGAAAGACTATACACTTGATACGATCTACATCGGAGGCGGAACGCCGACGACGCTGAATGCAGCACAGATGGAACGTCTGCTTTCGAAGGTGACAGAGCTCTTCCCGATGGATCAGGTGCAGGAGTTTACCGTGGAGGCAGGACGGCCGGATACGATCCATGAGGATGTCTTAAAGGCCATCCGCAAATTCCCGGTGACTCGTATTTCGATTAACCCGCAGACGATGAACCAGGAGACACTGGATTTGATCGGACGCCATCATACGGTGGAGGAGATTGAAGAGAAGTTCCGCATGGCGCGTGACCTTGGTTTCGACAACATCAACATGGATCTGATCGTTGGTCTGCCGGGCGAGGACAGGGAAAAAGTGGCGCATACCCTGGAAAAAGTGGAGGCGCTGAACCCGGATTCCCTGACGGTCCATTCCCTTGCATTGAAGCGTGCGACGAGACTCAATTTGTTCAAAGACAAATATCAGGAAATCTCGTTTGAAAATTCCGCTGAGATCATGAAAATGACGATGGACAGCGCACATCGCATGGAGATGGGGCCGTATTACATGTACCGCCAGAAAAATATGGCGGGAAACTTTGAGAATGTAGGTTATTCCCGGGAAGGAAAGGCCGGTATTTACAACATTCTCATTATGGAAGAAAAACAGTCCATTCTGGCTGCAGGAGCCGGAGCATCCACGAAATTCGTGTTTGACCACGGAGAGCGCATTGAGCGGGTGGAAAATGTGAAGGATCTGAAAAATTATGTGGAGCGTATCGATGAGATGATCGAGAGAAAGCGTATCGGAATGGAGAAGTATCTGCCAAAATGAAAAAAATTCCAGTCAGCAGCTTCACATGCTGCGATATACCCTGACCGAACAGCTCATCCACGGCATGGAAGTGAGTAATCTGGCTTACGATCTTGCGCGGGAACTGGGGTATGAAAAAGAAATTTGCTATGAGCTTGCAAAAGCGGGCGTTCTCCACGACATCGGAAAGGTTGTCCTGGAGAATTACGTAGAAGAACAGGATACGCTCGTTGTCGAGGAGATGCGCTTTGTGCGGACCCATTCCACACTGGGATATGAGCTGCTGCAGGGACGCGGATACTCCGATTTTGTCATGGAGAGCATTCTGTACCACCATGAAAATTATGACGGAACAGGATATCCTGCGAATCTGGCAGGAGAAAAGATTCCGTTTGGGGCGCGTATTTTGCGTATCTGCGATGTGTACTGCGCACTGACCTCCGACCGCCCGTACCGGCGCGCGTTTACGCAGGAACAGGCGATGGAGCTTATGGCAGAAGAAGTCAAAAATTTCGATCTGAAAATGTTCCTGGCATTTCAGAGAGTGATCCACAGCGGCAGCCGCAAAGCAATTGAGCTTTCCGATGTCGACGAACTGATCCAGGAAATCATAAAGGAGAAAACAGAAAATGGCATTAAAGAAGAAACCGGTTACCGGAATGAAAGATATTTTACCGAAAGAAATGGCAATTCGTGATTATGTGATCCGTCTGATTAAGGCACGTACGGAACCTTTGGCTTTACTTCCATGGAGACTCCGTGTGTAGAGCACATCGAAAATCTGAACAGCAAACAGGGCGGCGAGAATGAGAAGCTGATCTTCAAAATCTTAAAAAGAGGAGAGAAGCTGAAACTTGAGACAGCTGAGAAGGAAAACGACCTTGTGGACAGCGGCCTTCGTTACGACCTGACCGTTCCGCTCTGCCGTTACTATTCCAACAATGCAAACGAGCTTCCGTCCCCGTTCAAAGCACTTCAGATGGGAAATGTATGGCGTGCAGACCGTCCGCAGAGAGGAAGATACCGCCAGTTCATGCAGTGCGATATCGATATCCTCGGCGAGCCGACCAACCTTGCAGAGATTGAGCTGATCCTTGCTACCACCACACTGCTTGGAAAACTGGACTTCAAGAACTTTACGATCCGTATCAATGACCGCCGCATCTTAAAAGCAATGGCAGCCTACAGCGGATTCCCGGAGGAGTCCTATGACACCGTATTTATTATCCTCGATAAGATGGATAAAATCGGTTTTGAGGCGTTGCCAAAGAGCTCGAGGAAGCCGGCTTTGCAAAAGAGTCCGTAGAGAAATACCTGAAAATGTTCGAGGAGATCACCCCGGATACCGCAGGCGTAGAGTATTGCCGTGAGAAACTCGAGGGATTCCTTGACAAAGAGTACGCAGACGGCCTGAAGACCATCATCGACAGTGTCAATGCCGTGAAGACCGCAGAATTCAAGATCGCTTTCGATCCGACTCTGGTGCGCGGAATGTCCTACTACACAGGACCGATCTTCGAGATCGCTATGGATGAGTACGGCGGATCTGTCGGAGGCGGCGGACGCTACGATGAAATGATCGGAAAATTCACCGGAAACCAGACCTGCGCATGCGGATTCTCCATCGGATTTGAGCGTATCGTTATGCTGCTGCTCGAGAGAGATTACCAGATTCCGGGTGCTCAGAAGAAAAAAGCATATCTGATTGAGAAAAACATGCCGGCAGAAGGAATGCAGAAGATCATTCAGCAGGCGACAAAAGAGAGAAGTGAAGGCACGGCCATCAACATCGCCGTGATGAAGAAGAACAAGAAATTCCAGAAAGAGCAGCTTGCCAGCGAGGGCTACACTGAGATCGAAGAATTTTTTGTTGACAAAATGTAAGGAATATCCAATAATAGTAATCGCATGAAAAAACGATGTGCTGCGGATGCAGATTCTTTGTGTCCGCAGTTCCAAATAGGAGGAACAAGAAAAATGGCTGAATCCATGAAAGGCCTGAAGAGAACCTGCCGCTGTGCGGAAGTCACAAAAGCAGATATCGGAAAAAAGTAACCCTGATGGGCTGGGTGACAGAAGAGCCGTAATAAAGGACGGAATTATTTTCGTCGATCTGCGTGACAGAAGCGGTATTATGCAGATTATCTTTGAGAACGGCCCGATCAGTGAGGAAGGTTTTGAGAAAGCAGCAAAACTGCGCAGCGAGTTCGTCATCGCCGTAGAAGGTGAAGTTATGGCCCGCTCCGGTGCTGTCAATGAAAATCTGGCAACAGGAGAGCTCGAAGTAAAGGCTGAGTCCTTACGCATTCTTTCCGAGGCAGAAACCCCGCCGTTCCCGATCGAGGAGGATTCCAAGACGAGAGAAGAGCTCCGTCTGAAATACCGTTACCTGGATCTGCGCCGCCCGGACATCCAGAGAAACCTGATCATGAGAAGCAAAGTGGCAATGCTCACCCGTGAGTTCATGTCCAAAGAAGGCTTCCTTGAGATCGAAACCCCGATGCTGACGAAATCCACACCGGAAGGCGCCAGAGATTACCTGGTACCGAGCCGTGTTCATCCAGGCAGCTTCTACGCACTGCCGCAGTCTCCGCAGCTGTTCAAACAGCTTCTGATGTGCTCCGGCTATGACCGTTATATCCAGATCGTAAAATGTTTCCGTGACGAGGACCTGCGTGCCGACCGTCAGCCGGAGTTCACCCAGATCGATATGGAGCTTGCTTTCGTTGATGTAGATGATGTTATCGATGTCAATGAGAGACTGCTGGCACACCTGTTCAAAGAGGTGCTCGGCGTTGAGGTACAGCTCCCGATTCAGAGAATGACCTGGAAAGAGGCTATGAACCGTTTCGGTTCCGACAAACCGGACCTGCGTTTCGGTATGGAGCTGGTTGATGTTTCCGAGACCGTAAAAGATACCGAGTTCGTTGTATTTAAGGGCGCACTTGAAAACGGCGGTTCTGTCCGCGGTATTAACGCAAAGGGACAGGGCGCAATGCCGAGAAAGAAAATCGACAAGCTCGTTGAGTTTGCGAAAGGTTACGGTGCAAAAGGTCTTGCATACATTGCAATCCATGAGGATGGAAGCTGGAAATCTTCCTTCTCCAAATTTATGACAGAGGAGCAGATGGAAGCCCTCATCAAAGCCATGGACGGACAGGCTGGAGACCTTCTTCTCTTCGCAGCAGACCGCAACAAGATTGTTTGGAACGTTCTTGGCGCACTTCGTCTGGAACTGGCAGAGCAGATGGGACTGCTCGACAAGAACGAGTACCGTTTCGTATGGATTACCGAGTTCCCGCTTCTGGAGTGGTCCGATGAGGAGAATCGTTTCACCGCAATGCATCACCCGTTCACCATGCCGATGGACGAGGATCTGCCGCTTCTGGACACCGATCCGGGCGCAGTTCGTGCAAAAGCTTACGATATCGTCCTGAACGGCACTGAGATCGGAGGAGGAAGCGTTCGTATTCACCAGAACGATGTGCAGGAGAAGATGTTTGAGATGCTTGGTTTCACAAAGGAACAGGCACATGAGCGATTTGGTTTCCTTCTGGATGCTTTCAAATACGGAGTTCCGCCTCACGCCGGACTGGCTTATGGTCTGGATCGCCTTGTGATGCTGATGGCAAAAGAGGACAGCATCCGCGACGTCATCGCATTCCCGAAGGTAAAAGATGCTTCCTGTTTGATGACCGAGGCTCCGTCACCGGTTGACGCAGTACAGCTGGAAGAGCTTGGTCTTGAGGTTGAGCCGCAGGCTGAGGAAGAGACAACAGAAGAGTAAAGAAAATTTTGTAATTTACAGGACAGACAATTTTGCAGAAGTGCAGCGTTGTCTGTCCTTTTTTAGGTTTCACTCGATCGGTGTAAAGAAAAACTTAAGAAATTCTTCCACGTCTTCCCCGTTGTTTTGCTGGAAAAAAGTGCTACAATATGGTTTGTAAGAAAGATACGGAAACATCCACAGCAAGTGGAGCACATAGAGAAAAAGACAAGGAGGGATCACGATGTTAGTTACATTAGTCATGCTGGCAACCTGTTTTGGTCTGCTCTGCGGAATTGGAATTTTATTTGGGATCGTCGGACTGCTGCTGAAATTTGGAGGAAAAGTCCTCGGCGCATGCGCCACTATTCTTCTCCCGATCGGCGTGATCTGGCTTGGATTTAAAATCGTGTTCGCCGTCGTTCCGCTTCTGTTCAAACTGGTCTGTGCAGCGCTGATCTGTTATCTCGTATACCGCATTCTGCGGGAGATGAAACTTGTAGCATAAAAAATAAAATCTAACAGATTCGAAAGAAAACCTGCTTTCCGTCATAAACACGGAGGCAGGTTTTTAATGACAAAAACAAAAATCTATTTTCAGAAAAAGCCAGTATTTGCTAAAAAAAGAGTAAGGAAAAAGTAAGAAAACAAAAA
>ENA-OQCQ01000047-OQCQ01000047.1-human-gut-metagenome-genome-assembly--contig:-NODE-47-length-14069-cov-1.321403_pt1 | contig 14069 bp, 17 predicted proteins | sample MGYA00242761_ERZ504585 | MGnify/ENA primary metagenome ERZ504585 (study PRJEB26092, sample SAMD00036343) | human gut metagenome | host: Homo sapiens | study: EMG produced TPA metagenomics assembly of... | reverse complement strand
CTGGAAGGATGGAACGGCGAAAGGACGCACCGATGCGGAAAAAGGCGGGAACTCCGCTGCTGTGGTTTTGGCACGCTCCGTAATATCGTAAGGAACGTATTCCTTCATCTGAATCACCGTATCCGACACATGGAAGTAAGATCCAGAGCTTCCGGCGACGAGGATAGACGAGATCCCAAGCTTCTCATACAGATCCCGCACACGGCTGATAAACGGCGTGATCGGCTCTTCACTGTCCGCAACGACGCGCTGCATCAGCTCATCCCGCACCATAAAGTTTGTGGCGGAGGTATCCTCGTCGATCAGAAACAGGCTTGTACCGGCCTCAATGCCTTCAATGACATTGGCAGCCTGCGAGGTGCTGCCGCTGGCGTCTGCGGTCGAGAAGGAAGTGGTGTCGCTCTTTCCAGGCAGATCATGGATGAAGAGGGAGATATCGACATTGCTGATGCTGCGGGAGTCCTCTGAGCGGAGTTTTACGGCACTCGCATCGGTGATGACATATTCGCGTCCATCCCCGGCGATATGGTTGTACACGCCGCGCTCCAGCGCCTGCAGCAGGGTGGACTTTCCGTGGAAACCTCCGCCGACAATCAGGGTAACACCCAGCGGAATGCCCATGCCGGAAATAGATCCGCGGTTCGGGAGATCGAGGGTGACGCGTAAGGATTCCGGCGAGACAAACGGAACGGCGTGTTTCATCGGCAGGTCAGAGACACCGGTCTCACGTGGGAGAATGGAGCCGTCGGCGATGAAGGCGGTGAGTCCTTTTTCTTTTTAATGCGGCGCGGATCGCCTGCTGATCTTCACAGAGACGGGCGACACCGGCGCATGCTTTCGGATCCAGACTGCGGTACAGAAGCGATTTTTCCACGCAGCCCGGCAGGAAGTCGAAGAGAATGCGGATCAGTTCCTGCGAGGCGATGGTGCGGCCATTGGCGGGAAAGCCGATTTCCATGTTGACGACAAGACTGCCGTCGGACGGATTTAAAACGCAGGCAGTGCGCTCGAGAATTTCCTGGCCGCAGCGGCTGACGCCAAGCAGACCGCTTTTGCCGGAGCCCTTCGCGCGGAACGAGTACGGTGCGATCGCGCGCGCAAACTGGCGCAGCAGGTAATCCTGAAGGGCGACGCGCTTCTTATATGTGCCGTAGAGCGATGTTGGAAATGCGGCGGTTTTTCCATTGATATGGACGCTGACCCGCGACGGAGCAGCGAACGGATCGCCCTGGACATGGTCGATGGAGAGGGTGTAGCGCGGAAACTGGTAAGCACCGCGGGTGGATTTATAGGCGGGATAGCTTTTGTGATTGATACTGAATAAAAGCTGTTTCAGGTCATTTGCAGATAGCATGAAAAAAACTCCTTTCAAAATAAAAAAAGGTGAGGCTGCCGTACAGAGCGTGTCTGAAAATGGCTTTTCGCAAGCTGCGAGTCCCATCTTGTGGGAGATGAATTGCATTTGTTATCTTGTTTTATGCAGCATGATTGGATATAGAAATTTCAGAAGAAAAAATATTGGCGATAAAGAATAGCTATAGGAAAACCCTATAACCAGCCATCAAATTTTCTATATTGGACAAAGCAGAAGACTGTCGCTATAATAATCCTTGTAAACAGATAGGAAATATCACCAAAACGAGAGGAAGCGAAGTGAATGAGAGCAGTTTTCGCAGAGAATCGAATTGTGATCTATGATGTCATGTGTTGCAGTGTAAGCAGATAAAACCGAAAGAAAACGGAGCCGCATTGCAGCATGGACAAAACAAGATGGCAACCGGTTCCGATAAATAATAGAAAATCGAACATGAAAAGAAATAGAAAAACGAAAAACAGAACAGGAGAATACAATCATGAGCAAAAAAACAAGAGCAGAAAGAAATCTTAAATTTGAAACCTTACAGCTTCACGTAGGACAGGAAAATCCGGATCCGGCAACCGGAGCAAGAGCAGTGCCGATCTATCAGACCTCTTCTTTCGTATTCAACAACTCCGATCACGCAGCAGCAAGATTCGGACTCCAGGATGCAGGAAACATCTACGGCCGTCTGACCAACCCGACCGAGGACGTTTTCGAGCAGAGAATGGCAGCACTGGAGGGCGGCGTTGCGGCACTTGCAGTAGCTTCCGGAGCAGCAGCTATCAACTACACCATCATCAACCTGGCACAGAAAGGCGACCATATCGTATCTGCAAAGAACATTTACGGTGGTTCCTACAACCTTCTGGCACACACCCTTCCACAGTACGGCATCAGCACCACATTTGTTGATGTATTCGATCTGGATGAGGTTCGCGCAGCCGTTCAGGAGAACACAAAAGCAATCTACATCGAGACGCTTGGAAACCCGAACTCCGATGTGGTAGATATCGAAGCACTCGCAAAAATCGCACATGAGAATAAAATCCCGCTGGTTGTAGACAACACCTTCGCAACTCCGTATCTGGTTCGCCCGATCGAGTACGGCGCAGATATCGTTGTACATTCCGCAACCAAATTTATCGGCGGTCACGGAACTACCCTTGGCGGTGTGATCGTAGACAGCGGTAAATTCGACTGGGAGGGATCCGGCAAATTCGCATCCCTGACCGAGCCAAACCCGAGCTACCACGGCATCAGCTTTACAAAAGCAGTTGGACCTGCTGCATTCGTTACAAAAGTACGTGCGATCCTTCTTCGTGATACAGGAGCAACTCTTTCTCCGTTCAATTCCTTCCTGCTTCTGCAGGGACTTGAGACACTGTCTCTCCGTGTAGAGCGTCATGTAGAGAACGCGCTGAAGGTTGTAAAATATCTGGAGAGCCAGCCACAGGTAGAAAAAGTACATCATCCGTCTGTATCCGATGATCCGGAGCAGCAGGCACTGTACGCAAAATACTTCCCGAACGGCGGCGGTTCCATCTTCACCTTCGAAATCAAAGGTGATGCACAGAAAGCAAAAGATTTCATCGACAATCTGGAGCTGTTCTCCCTGCTGGCTAACGTTGCCGATGTAAAATCTCTGGTGATCCATCCGGCAACCACTACACACAGCCAGTGCACCGAGGAAGAACTGCTGGATCAGGGAATCAAACCAAACACCATCCGTCTTTCCATCGGTACCGAGAACATCGACGATATCATCGAGGATCTGGATGAGGCATTTGAGGCAGTTCAGTAAAAAGGATACAAAGTAAAAGAGAATATAAAAAAGCATACAAAAAAAAGAAGCGTGTTTGAAAAAACAAACATGCTTCTTTTTTGGGCTTAGATAAACCGCATGGGAAATTATGATGCCAGAGCGTATTATGAATCGAATGCCAGTGCCAGTACATGACGCTGTTTGCACCGGAGGCAAGATGGCTGTAAGCCTGCTGGCGGAGCTGGCCCTTGTATGGCATCCATCCTGGAAATTCCTGTGCCTCGGTTTCCATAACAAGATAGTTGTCGTTTTTCAGAGAACGAATCATATCACTGCCAAAAGCGATTTCCGCACCGGTCAGATCGTCCTGGATCGGATGGTAAATATCGGTTCCGGCGATCGTCAGACATTTTACCAGCTATTTTTGTTTTTGCCTGCTATTAACCATAGGTCTGTCTCATGCTGCGTCAGCGTTACGCCGCTGGCATGTTTGAAAGCACCAGAAGCGTGTTTTTATACGGGATTTTGAATAAAAAAGACAAATGATTTCAGCGTCTGTGCAGAGATATTTCCCGGCTTTTTTGATGCTTTCATTTTGAGCGGATACGCGGCACCGATCACAAGAGGCGGTGCGTCGCGCAGAGGAACGGCGGTGACGTTTGGGTGGTGGAACAATGCAAAGTTACTCCCGGCAAACAGGCTTAAGCTTCGCCGACTTCCACGGAGCTTATCATGGATTCCAGGCGGGCAGTGCGCAGGATGTGCGGCTTTTGGTCTGCCTTTTCAAATAGTTGCATACAGAGCTGATAAATCGAGGTATAGGGATGCATAAGAATCAGAGGTTCTCTGGCAATGTCAGCGATTGTCAGGGAAGATTTTTCTGCAAGCGGATGATCGATGGGGAGCATCACACAGAGACGATCCTTTGCGAGAGGTACAAAGTGATATTTCTGCGGTGAAATCATGGATCCCGTGCAATGACAAGATCAAAACGACCGGACTGCAGACCGTCCATCAGCTCGTTTTCTTCACACTCTTCCAGCATCAGTTCAACCTCCGGATGCGTATGTGCGAAAGCGCGGATGCGGGAGGTGAGATGATACTGCGTCAGAAACGGAAGAGAGCCGACGCGGAGCGGCTGGCGTTCCGACTCTTTAAAGTGGCGCATTTTCTGCAGCATCTGATGATACTGGCGGGAGAGCTCTGAGGCTTCCTGGCAGAACAGCTTGCCTGCCGGAGTCAGAACCGCCTGGCGGCGGGTGCGGTCGAAGAGGGTGAGATTCAGTTCGGATTCCAGCTTCTGGATCTGCTTCGAGAGCGTGGACTGTGCGATATGAAGATTTTCTGCAGCTTCTAAAAAAGTGTCGCATCGGACGGTCATCAGAAAAAAGTCGATCTGTTCCATGGTCATAAGAGAGAACCTCCTTTTGAAAATCATTCCATTTCATTCATTCCATTCTGGAAACAATTGTACCACAGATCGAATTGATTCCACAAAGGTTTCTTTTTAAAATAAAAAAGGATAAAACATGCAGCAGGGAAAGTGGATGGAGAGGATCCGATGGATTTGCTGGCTGAATGGAGTACAAAAAAGAACATTCTATGAGATAGTTTTGATTTGGGGAATAAGGAGAATGATTATGGCTGAAAAAGTAAGAGATCTGCGCAGTGCGCTGGAACGATTGAAAAATATGCCGGGACAGCTTGCCGAGACGGATGTTGCAGTTGATCCGATGGCGGAGCTTGCCGGAGTTTACCGCTATGTCGGCGCGGGCGGAACGGTAAAACGTCCGACGAAAGAAGGACCGGCAATGATTTTCCGCAATATCAAAGGCCACCCGGACGCAAGTGTTGCGATCGGTGTCCTGGCGAGCCGGAAGCGTGTGGCTGCACTTCTGGACTGTGAGCCGGAGAATCTTGGGAAAATGCTGTATCACAGCGTGGAAAAGCCGGTTGCACCGGTGGAATTTCAGGGTGCGCCGCCGTGTCAGGAGGTTGTGCATCTGGCGACGGATCCCGATTTTGATCTGAACCGCCTCGTCCCGGCACCGACCAACACGCCGGATGACGCAGGCCCGTACATCACGCTTGGCATGTGTTACGCTTCTCACCCGGATACCGGGCTGCACGATGTGACGATTCACCGTCTCTGTATTCAGGGAAAAGACGAACTTTCGATTTTCTTCACGCCGGGTGCACGCCATATCGGCGCGATGGCAGACCGTGCGGAGGAGCTTGGCCAGAAACTGCCGATTTCCATCAGCATCGGCGTCGATCCTGCGATTGAGATCGGTTCCTGCTTTGAGCCGCCGACAACACCGCTTGGTTACGATGAGCTTTCGGTTGCAGGTGCGCTGCGGAAAGAGCCGGTGGAACTGTGCCATTGCGTTTCGGTAAATGAGATGGCAATTGCGAATGCAGAGTATGTGATCGAGGGCGAGGTTATCCCGGGCGTGCGTGTGCAGGAAGATCAGAACAGCCACACCGGTTACGCCATGCCGGAATTTCCGGGTTATACCGGTCCGGCGAGCGATCAGTGCCGCCTGATTAAAGTAAAAGCGGTAACACACCGGCGAAATCCGATCATGCAGACCTGCATCGGACCAAGCGAGGAACATGTTTCCATGGCGGGCATTCCGACGGAAGCGAGTATCTATGGCATGGTAGAAAAAGCAATGCCGGGACGACTCCGGAATGTGTACTGTGGTTCTGCGGGCGGCGGAAAATATATGGCTGTTCTTCAATTTAAAAAGCTTGGTCCAAGTGATGAGGGAAGACAGCGTCAGGCGGCGCTGCTGGCTTTTTCTGCATTCAGTGAACTGAAACATGTATTTCTCGTGGATGAGGACGTGGACTGCTTCGATATGAACGATGTCCTTTGGGCAATGAACACACGATTCCAGGGCGATGCGGATATCATCACGATCCCAGGTGTCCGGTGTCATCCGCTCGATCCGTCAAACGATCCGACGTGTTCGCCATCGATCCGCGATCACGGAATTGCATGCAAGACAATTTTTGACTGTACCGTGCCGTATGATCAGAAGAAAAGATTTGTGCGGGCGAGGTTTCTGGAAGTTGATCCGAAACACTGGCTGGACGAGGAATAAAAGCATGTTTTGCAAAAAAATGTTATATTGTGTTCTAAAAAGTATATTTGTCAAAAAAGGAGAGTAGCCTGGTATGCTGAAATTTGAGAAAAACGATTATACAATAGAAGAAGTAACACTGTGTGGCGAGACGATCCGGTTTCGGGCGTTCCGCGACCTGATTTATGTGGAAAAACCGGTTAATGAAGAGTTTCAGAAGATGAATCTTTTTGTGCCGGAATGCTATTATGAGGGAGCATCCCTGCATGGCTATGATTTAGGGAGCGCGCCGGTTTTCATGCCGAATACGGTCGGCGGCTACATGCCGGGTCCGGCGGATGAGCCTGGAACGAATCCATTTTTACAGGGCAGACCCAACACGATTTTTCGTGCACTGCAGCACGGCTATGTTGTGGCATCCCCGGCAATCCGCGGCAGAGTGCAGAAGGGGGCAGATGGCCGGTACAACGGAAAAGCACCATCCTGCGTGGTTGATTATAAAGCAGCCGTGCGATATCTCCACTTTTTCGCGGATGAGCTGCCTGGCGATGCGAGCAAAATTATCACCAATGGAACGAGTGCCGGAGGTGCGCTGTCATCCCTGATGGGAAGCACGGGAAATCACCCGGACTATGAGCCGTATCTGCAGGCACTTGGCGCGGCGGATGCCGGAGATAACGTGTTTGCGGCTTCCTGCTACTGCCCAATCACAAACCTTGAACACGCAGACATGGCGTATGAATGGGAATTTTGCGGAGTAAATGATTTTCACCGTGCCAACATGAAAATGGATGAGGGCGGCCGCCCGGTTTTCACACCGGTGGATGGCGAGATGACGAAAGAACAGATCCTTGTTTCGGCAGAGGAAAAAGCAATGTTTCCGGCATATGTAAACAGCCTTGGATTGAAGGATGAAAACGGAGATCCACTGACACTTGATGCAGACGGAGAAGGATCCCTGAAGGAATATGTAAAACGCGTTGTGATGGAATCTGCGCAGAGAGCGTCTGACCAGGGTGTGGATTTATCAGATAAACCATGGCTGATCGTCGAGAACGGCAAAGTGCAGGGCATGGATTTTACCGCTTATGTCAAAGACATCACCCGGATGAAAACGGCACCTGCTTTTGATGCGCTGGATCTGGAAAGCCCGGAGAATGATCTGTTTGGAAACGAGACGACAAACTGCCGTCACTTCACGGAATACAGCACAGCACACACGAAAGCACAGGCGCGTGTGCGGAAGCAGAAGTTGTGAAAATGATGAATCCAATGGAATACATTATGGACGAAAAAGCAGAAAAAGCACAGCATTTCCGCATCCGCCACGGCGAGTGCGACCGCGACACCTCTCTGGTGATCTCGGCGATGCTGGTATTAAAACTTCGTGAGGCAGGCTGTGAGGTGGATTACCATTCCCCATGGAATACACCGCATGCGGGCGACTACGATCTCGACGAGTTATTCGCATGGATTGACGGAATCTGTGGATAAAAGGAAGGAACGAGACGGATGGCTGTGGAAAAACGGATTGTAGTTGGCGCTTCCGGGGCGAGTGGAATGCCGCTGCTGATGAAGTGCCTTGAAATTCTGCGGGATAGTGAGGAATACCGTTCCCTTCTGGTGATGAGCCGCAGTGCAAAGCTGACGCTGGAACAGGAGACAGACTGGAGTGTTTCGCAGGTGGAAGCGCTGGCAGATGAAGTACTCGAGCAGGACAACATCGGTGCAGGCCCGGCGAGCGGGTCGTACCGGACGGAAGGCATGGTGATTGTGCCGTGCAGCATGAAAACGGCGGCCGGTATTGTAAGCGGATACACCGACAATCTGCTGCTGCGCGCGGCGGATGTGACCATCAAAGAAAAACGTCCGCTCGTGCTGGCAGCGCGGGAGACACCGATGAGTGAGATTCATCTGCGGAATCTGTACGAGCTGTCACGCATGTCAAATGTGTGGATTGTTCCGCCAATGATGACGTTTTATCAGAAACCGGAGTCGATTGACGATATGGTGACGCATCTGGCGGCGAAGCTGCTGTCGCCGTTCGGCGTGGAAGTGAAGGAGTATCGGAGATGGAAGGGATGCTGACGAAAAAGGCAACAGCCGCAGGATGCATGATGGAAGTGACGGTAATGAAGATTGGTGAGGACTTTCAGATCTGTCTCGCCGGAGGAGAAAAGCCGCATATCGGCTGTGTAGTGCAGGCCGTACCACGGGAATCGCTGACCGGAGACGGGAGCTGGAGTGCGACTTCCTCGGTGTGGAACCGCACCGGACATAAAGATGAGGTACTGTGCCGGATGCTGGCGGAAAAAATCTGTTGTGCCTGCCGTACCGTGACCGTCTGCACCGGTGGCGTGCATATCGATGAAATTACCGGAGAGCAGATCCGGGAGATTGTGGATGCGGTAGAGAAGATGGGAGAAGAGATTGCGCAGGATTTGAGATGATAAGTAAGCATGGAAAGCGGATTAAAAAGTCATTGCATTTTTCGGACATGCTTTGGTTTTGTGTTATATTCCTATTGAATATGTAGAGAATATGGGATAAAATAAAAGAAAGTATTTTTATCATGACATATATTCGGAGGAAATAAAATGAAAGTTTCGACAAGAGGACGGTATGCGCTTCGTCTGATGCTGGATCTGGCACTCAACAATACCGGCGAACCGGTGCGTTTGAAAGATGTGGCAAAGCGGCAGGAGATTTCGGAAAAATATCTGGAACAGATCATCTCGATTTTGAATAAAGCTGGTTTCGTAAAAAGTGTGCGCGGCCCGGCGGGCGGTTATTCCCTGAAACGAAAGCCGGAAGAATATACCGTGGGAATGATCCTGCGTCTGACCGAGGGTAGCCTTGCGCCGGTGGACTGTGTAGAAGACGGCGCCGACTGCGGCAGGGAAGATCAGTGCGTTACGGTGATGCTCTGGAAAAAACTGAACGATGCCATCAACAGTGTGGTGGACAATATTACGCTGGCAGATCTGGTGGAATGGCAGATGCAGAAGTCGAATGAGTATGTGATCTGACGGCAGACAGAATAAGCGATAACGTCCAATGAGGGAACAGAAGAGGGAAAATGGTGAAAACATCATTTTCCTCTTTTTTACCGGTAAAAATCTGGGAGCACGCATTTACAAGCAAAAAAAATTTGTTAAGATAAAAAACAGGGCGCATTTGGAGAAGAAAAAAATCAGGATGCGCAAAAGTGAAGAAAATAAAAGATAAGGAGTTTCCCCTTATGAAAAAACAACAGGAAAGCCTTAAAAATATGGTATATCAGGCCATTTTGAACGGCATTTTTACCGATGAATATAAACCCAATCAAATTATCAACGAGCAGGAGCTGGTACAGAAATTCGGCTGCAGCAAGACGCCAATCCGTGAAGCACTGGTGACGCTCTGCAACGAGGGAATTCTCCACAGCTTCCCGCGCTTCGGCTACCAGGTTGTCAGCGTGTCCCGCGAAGAGGCACAGAATATTCTGGATTTCCGCCTTGTTCTCGAGGGCGGATATCTTCGTCAGTCGATCGGACATATCACCGAAGAAAATCTGGCGGAGCTTGCGAGATTGATGAGAGATGCAAGCAGAGCACCGACAGCGTCTGGGATCACTGGGAGGCAAATACAGCATTCCATCTGAAGCTGATTTCCTTCTCCGGCAACGCTTACGCATATCAGGAGCTTGAACGCACCATGAACGTCTTAAAACGCGCTTACGCCCAGTTTTACTGGCAGACCTGGTCCAACGTAAACCCGGCACTGGACATTGCGCATCATAACGATATTATGCAGAGTATCCGGGAGAAAGATCTGGAGAAGACGCAGAACTATCTGAAAGAGGATCTGGCGGATTTTTGTGGGTAAGAAATGAGACAGAGTGTATGGAAACGAAGAATTCCAATACACTCTGTTTTTTTGTGCGCTGGAGACCTTTTCCAGGCACGCTCCAGGGCTCGTGATTATCCATGAAAATGCTTCTCCCGATACTGCTGCGGTGTCACTCCACTGCTTTTCTTGAACTGCCGGTAAAAGTAGGAAACGTTTGCGATTCCGATCTGGTCACAGATTTGCTGGGGGGAGAAGCTGGTGGTGGCAAGCAGACGTTTTGCGGTTGTCATACGTTCGTCCATGATGTAGCTACTGAGCGACGCTCCTGTTTTCGTACTGAAAATGTGGGACAGGTAGTCCGGGTTCATGTGGATTTTCTCGGCGATGGAGGTGCGGCCCAGTTCAGGATCGGAAAGATGCGAACGGATATAGTCCTTGATGACGCTGATCGGGTCCGAGGCATCGGTGGAGAGGTGCTCTTCCATATTCAGCCGCTCTTTCTCATACCATGCATTTTTTTTCACCTCCTGCACAGCCGCCGCCAGCTTTTCCATAAGCTGATCCGGGTCGATTGGTTTTAACAGGTAGGAGAAAATATGTAAATTCAGCGCTTCCTGCGCATAATCAAATCGCTGATGGCCGGTCAGAACGAGTACGATGGGATGAAAATTGTTCTCATGCAGCCATTCCACTAACTGCAGACCGGTTTCGCGCGGCATTTCGATGTCAGTCAAAAGAATATCAATATCCTGGGAACCCTCAAAAATTCGTTTTGCCTGGCTGGCACTGTAGGCAGGAAACGCCTGCTCAATCCCGAGCGCCGACCAGTCTGTCGTTTCGATAATGTTTTTCACAATATAATATTCATCATCCACTACTAAAATGTTCATTGTAAAAGCCCTGTTCCTTTCTTCCGTTTCGCATGGATTTGAATCGTTACAAAAAGCAAGCCGAAAGCCTTTTTCAAACAAGCTTTAGCTCTCGTTTCTTTTGCAGGGGACCTGAGGTGTGTCGGAAGCATGTGAAAAAAGAGGTTCCGATGTTTCAATTTTGCTTTCCGGCGGATTGCCATCCTCCCGGTATGGAATGTATGGAATCGTAACCTCTGATCTTGCACCCCATCCGGGTTCGTTGGAAAAATGCGCATGGGCTTTTTCTCCATAAACAAGATAAAGCCGTTTGAGCAGATTGTAGGTTCCGATTTTTTTTCCATCAAAGTCATGAACCTGCTGGGAAACTGGCCGGTTCAGGTATTCCAGATCCTCTTCAAAATAACCACTGCCGGAGTCGAGATGAGTGAGAACCACATATTTTTCACCATTGCGCTCCACAAGGCTGCCGGTGATACGGACACGGAGCTCTTCGCCCATGATCATGTTGTGCTTGATGGTATTTTCTGTAAACATCAGCAGAATGATCGGAAAAACAGAAGCATTCCTGCATTTCTCATCCACATGGATTTCCCAGTTCAGACAGCCTGGAAACCGCAGTTCTGTCATCTCCAGAAAATTTTCTACGTATTTCAGTTCTTCTTTCAAAGGAACGGCTGTCTTATCCTGCAGGGTGTACCGCAAATGATTCGAAAGTGTGCGGACGAATTCATTTGTGAGCCGCCTTCCTTCTTCCGTGAATGGCATTGATGCGATTGCGGAGAGACAGTTGATCAGAGAGTGCGGCGCTACCTGGGATTTCAGATACTGAATCTCCAGTGCCTTCAGATTTAATTTATCCTCATAAACATTGATTTTTAACTTCTCAATTCGATTCATCAGCTTATTCAGTGTTTCACCGATTTCCAGAACCTCCTCACACCGCTCATTGGAAAGATCCGGGTGCGGCACCTGTTGTTCCTCTTTGACCTGTGATGCCATTTTCCGGATCAGATCAAGAGGCTTTGAAATCAGGTGTTCATAGGAAACGGTCCATAAAAGAGAAACCACGAAAATCAGCAGAGCACCCCCGAGCAGAAGCTTGAGCATATTGTAAATAGGAGTGTTGACTTCTTCGGAGGGGATGAGTGCATTTAAGGAGCAGGTAGAAGAAGGAAGCTTTTCAGCGACCTGTAAATATTGTATACCGTCCTTTCCGCGGATCCGATGAGATTTCTGGGTAGAAAAGTCGGTAGACAGTTTAAATCGGACCAGCTTTCGTTGTCGTATGGAATACCATTTTCATCAGCAAACAGAAAAATGGTATTTGAATCATCAAATGGAGTATTCAGTTCATCCAGACGGATCCAGGCACCAAGATAGCCATGGAGATCATTGATAATTCGGATCAGATAGGTATGGCGTTCCAGCTCTATATAATACCAACTCTTGAAGTTGAGAGCGGAGGCGTCCTCTCCCGACTGACGTAAAAGCTTTTTCATGTAGGAACTACAGTCATTGGAGCCCCCATTTTTATAGCGGCAGACAAAATGGTCGTTTGCTTTTCCATAAACAAACATACCGTCAATGTCTGTCATGTAACTTAAAGTATTATCCAAAAGCCTGGAGGCTTTAATCTGGGAAATCACTGCGTTTGGGTTGTTTTTGGAAGTGATCGTATCGACAACATCAGTATTGTTATTAGCGAATTCCCAGAGACAGTTTTCAGCAGTTTCCATACTCTTATTTAACTGCTGGACATAAAGATCCATTGTCTGATGAATTCCCTGGTAGGTTTCATGCTGAAGCTGTTTGGAAATATAAAAAATTAAAAACAGCAATAAAATACTGAACATTATTAAAATACGCATCCAATACCAAAATGCTTTTTTCTTTAGGGAATATATTTTGTGTTTGTGCATAGTGTGGTCAAAAAAATTGAAGTTTAGTGAAAAAGTACGATGTTTTGATGAATTCAAGAAGGATGCCTCCGTAATTATATATAATTTGCACATAGATTCTAAGAAAAGTGCAATAAAACCTAAGCAATGTGAATTGCTAAAAAAGTTTTTAAAATTATATAATAACAACAGTTGATAGTCAAAGCAATTTTGTTCGAACATACTTGCAACGACAAAAAAACGAGAAAACAAAGAGGAAACGAGGAGGAAAAACATGGCATCTTTAAAAAAAATCCCATGCATCATCCGGGAGCAGCCACAGCAAAGCAGCAAAATTCAAACGATACCTTCCGCTGTATCTGATGTTCCTTCCAGGCGCGATCTATCTGCTCATTAACAATTATATTCCGATGGCAGGCATTATCGTAGCATTTAAGAAGTACAATGCCCGTTTGGGAATCTGGAAGAGCCCGTTCTGCGGACTGGCGAACTTTGAATTTCTGTTTGCATCATCGGATGCATGGACTATTACAAGAAATACGTTACTTTACAATCTGGCGTTTATTGTTCTGAACACGGTAGTCGGAATTATTTTTGCAATCTTTATCTGCGATACGTTTAATAAAAAATTAAAGAAAATTTATCAGAGTGCAATCTTGTTTCCATATCTGATGTCGGCTGTTATTCTTGGCTACATTGTATATGCATTTTTAAGTCAGAGTACAGGTATTGTAAACAATCGATTTAAGTGCACTTGGAAAAGATGCTGTGAACTGGTATGCAGAACCGAAATACTGGCCGTTCATTCTGATTTTTGTAAATACCTGGAAGGGTGTAGGATATGGATGTCTGATCTACATATCTACCATCAATGGCATTGATCCGTCTCTGTATGAGGCAGCTTCTCTGGATGGCGCAACCAAATGGCAGCAGATCAAAAACATTACGCTTCCATTCCTGAAACCAACCGTAATCACCCTGACATTGATGAGTGTCGGCCGTATCTTCTATTCCGATTTCGGTCTGTTCTATCAGGTACCACGTGATTCAGGACTTCTGTACTCGGCAACCAATGTTATTGATACCTACGTATACCGCGGCCTGATGAAATCCGGAAATGTCGGAATGTCTGCAGCAGCCGGCTTCTATCAGACCATCATCGGATTTATCATTGTCCTTACCGCAAACGGAATCGATACGTAAAGTACAGCAAAGAAAACGCAATGTTCTAAGGAGAGTCACGTATAGAAAGAAAAA
>ENA-OQCQ01000044-OQCQ01000044.1-human-gut-metagenome-genome-assembly--contig:-NODE-44-length-14379-cov-1.330901_pt1 | contig 14379 bp, 11 predicted proteins | sample MGYA00242761_ERZ504585 | MGnify/ENA primary metagenome ERZ504585 (study PRJEB26092, sample SAMD00036343) | human gut metagenome | host: Homo sapiens | study: EMG produced TPA metagenomics assembly of... | reverse complement strand
TTCTTCTGTGCCTGCCGGTTTCTGCGGCGGACGGAAAAAGCGTTTACTGGCTCGGCGCCCTGTTTACCGCAACGACATCTGTCTGCGTGACGGGCCTTGTCACCGTTCCGACGGCGACGACATGGAGTACCTTTGGAAAAATTGTGATCCTCGGGTTGATTCAGTTCGGAGGTCTTGGCATCATGGCGTGCCTGACGATGGTGTTTCTGATCTTGCGCCGGAAAATCAGTCTGCAGAGCCGGAAATTAATTCAGGATACTTATAATCTGCCGGTTTAAAGGGCAGTGTGGGCATCGTGCGCCGGCTTCTGATTGGAACAGCAACCGTAGAGATTGCGGGGGCGGTTCTGTATAGCTTCTGGTTTGTGCCGGAGTATGGCTTCTGGAAGGGAATCGGCTACAGTATTTTTCACGCCGTTTCCGCTTTCTGTAATGCGGGAATCGATCTCGTTGGCGAAGCCTCTTTTGCTCCGTTTGTAACGAACCCGCTGATAAACTTTACGACGATGGGACTGATTCTTTTGAGCGGTCTTGGTTTTCCCGTCTGGTGGGAAGTTATGGAGCGGGTGCAGGAGCTTGTGAAGGGAAAACGGCCCCGTAAAAATTTTGTGCGAGGATTCACGCTTCATACGAAACTGGTTTTAACGACAACCATGATTCTGGTGTTCGGTGGAGCACTGCTGATTCTTGCACTGGACTGGAATCACGCGCCATCACTTGGCAGCCTGAAACCGGCGCAGAAGGTCATGGCGGCTTTTTTTCAGTCCGTGACGACAAGAACGGCAGGCTTTGAGACGATCCCGCAGGCTGATTTCTCAGACAGCTCTGCAATGGTAAGTATGGTTCTCATGTTCATCGGTGGCTCCCCGATGGGAACGGCAGGTGGTGTTAAGACGACAACGGTTGCCATTCTGGTTGTGCTGGTTGCCTCCTATATTCGCGGAGACTCAGATACGGTGGCCTGGGGGCGGAAAGTGATGGAAGAAAATATCCGTACCGCTGTCGTCATTTTCTTTTTTGTACTGACGACAGTCTTTACTGCCACCGTGCTGCTGATTTCCGTAACCGGAAGCCCGCTGCTGGATTGTACGTATGAAATTATTTCTGCGGTTGCAACGGTGGGCCTCACCCGTTCCCTGACGCCGACGCTTCCTTTTATGGGAAAGGTGATTGTTATTCTGGTTATGTTTATGGGAAGAATCGGGCCGGTGACGCTGGCTGTCGCACTGCGCCGCAGAACAGGAAGAAAAGATGTCGATATTCAGAGACCGGAGCAGCGGATTCTGATTGGATAGTTGGGAAAATAAAAAACAGGACAGATTTCAGAAAACGAGGAAAAGAAATGAGTAAACAGTATGCAGTCATTGGACTTGGAAAGTTTGGTTTTTCTGTAGCAACGACACTTGCGCAGGCAGGAAAAGAAGTGCTTGCCGTTGATAAAGACGCTGAGCCGGTACAGGAAATTGCCGATCTTGTTACCTATGCGGCGCGTGCAGACATCACGGACAGTCGTGTGTTCGCATCTCTTGGCATCAGCAATATGGATGTGGTGATCGTTGGCATTTCCGAAAATATGGAGTCGAGCATCCTCGCCACCCTGCAGGCAAAAGAGGCGGGCGTGCCGCTCGTCATCGCAAAGTGCATGAGCCAGATGCATGCCAATATTTTGAAAAAAGTCGGCGCGGACCGCGTCGTGATGGCGGAGAGTGAGACGGGCATCCGCCTCGGAAAAAGCCTGATTTCCGGCGGCTTCCAGGACTTCTTCATGCTGTCGGATTCGTTCTCCATGGTAGAGCTTCCCGTGCCGGAAGCGTGGACGGGGCATAACCTCGAGGAGCTGGATCTGCGGAAGAAATACAGTATCAACGTAATCGCCGTCAAGGACGGGGAAGACATCCGTGTCACGGTCAATCCGAAGACGCTGCTCCGCGCAGAGGAAGTGCTGATTCTGATCGGCGAAAACAAAGAACTTGCCAAATTGATGAAAAACAGGAAATGAGGGGACCATTCATGATTACAAGCAGCAGCAATGCACAGGTAAAAAACATTATTGCGCTGAACAAAAAAAGCAAAAGAACGCCGGGAGCAGGACGTTTTCGTGGCGGAGGGCTGGAAAATGTTCCAGGAAGCGCCGCGGGAATGGCTGAAAAAAGTATATGTGTCTGAGAGCGGCAGCAAAATGCATGAATACCGTCCGACGGGACAGAATACGAAGTAGTGGACGACCGCGTGTTCCAGTCCATGTGCGACACGAAGACACCGCAGGGTGTTTTAAGTGTGATCCGTATGCCGCACTACACCGAAGAGGAGGTGATGGACAACGGAAAGACACCGCTTCTGATGGTACTTGAGGATCTGCAGGACCCTGGAAATGTCGGAACAATCATCCGCACCGCAGAGGGCGCAGGAGTCACCGGCATCATCATGAGCCGCGGTACCGCGGATATCTTCAATCCGAAAACGATCCGCTCGACGATGGGCTCGATCTACCGTATGCCGTTTCTGATCGTCGACGATGCGGTCGGATTTGTAAAAGGCTTAAAAGCGCGGAAGATCTGTACGTACGCGGCACATCTGCACGGCGTGCATTCCTACCGCGAGGAGGATTACACAAAAGGAACGGCATTCCTGATCGGAAATGAGGGAAACGGCCTGACTGATGCAATGGCAGAGGCCGCCGAGTGCCTGATCCGTATTCCGATGGAAGGAAAAGTGGAATCGTTAAACGCAGCGATTGCATCCGCCGTTCTCATGTATGAGGCACACGGCCAGCGCGCATAAAAGAAAGAGCGTTACCGGTTTTCTTACATTTCTCTTAACCTGCCGGAAACCTACTCGACAGAACCGGTATTTTGAGCTAAAATAGAAAGAGCAGAGTCCGGGCTGAATTTCTGTCAGTCCGGTAAAACTGTAATATTTGCCAGAAAAGCAAAAGCTGTTTTGGGAGGAAGGAAAAATGAGTGAGAAAAAAACATCAGTAAAAAGGAGCTCCGAAGAAGAAAGCGGAAGCGTGCGCTGATGATCAAAACAGGAATTCTATGTGTTCTGCTTGTCATCTCGGCATTGGAATCTGGGCTTTGGCCGGAGGAACAGAAAAAAATCCAGCAGAAAGCACAGGAAAAAGAGGATCAGAAAACAGCAGAGGTGGACGGTTCCGTATCGTCGGACAGCACGGGAAGTGCTGAAGCGCCGACAACGAAAGCACAGATTATGGCGGAAGCCGATGCACTTGCGCAGACATACGATTACGATGGAGCCATTGAAAAGCTCCAGAGCGTAGAGGGCGCAGCGACCGACGCGGATATCATCACAAAAGTAGCAGAGTACACCAGCACGAGAGATGCCTGTGTGCGCGTCAACGTCAACGAAGTAACCCACATTTTCTATCATTCTCTTGTAGTCGATCCGCAGAAAGCTTTCTATCAGGACAACGCACAGACCGCAGGCTTCTGCCAGTGGATGACCACCGTGGATGAGTTCAACGCGATCACCCAGCAGATGTACGACAGAGGATATGTCATGGTTTCGATCAACGATCTCGTGAAAAAGACCGTAGATGATGACGGAACCGTTCATTACGAGGAAGGGGACATTTACCTGCCGGAGGGCAAGAAAGCATTCGTTCTTTCTCTGGATGACCTTTCCTATTACCACTCTTACGACGGACGCGGCATTGCCAGCAAGATGGTAGTCGGCGACGACGGAAAACCGACCTGCGAATACATTCAGGATGACGGAACTGTTGTGACCGGTGCTTACGACTGCATCCCGCTGATGGATCAGTTTATCGAAGCGCATCCGGATGCCGTATACCATAATGCGCGCGGAACCGTAGCACTGACCGGCTACGACGGAATCCTCGGATACCGCACCGACGGTGATTACAAGACAAGAGAAGATCTGACGGATGATCAGGTAGCATGGCTTGATGCACACCCGGATTTCGACTGGGATAAAGAGTGCGAGGAGGCGAAAAAAGTAGCCGATGCGATCAAAGCAGACGGCTGGACATTCGCAAGCCATACCTGGGGCCATATCCGTGTCGGCGACAAACCGATCGAGACGATCCAGGCGGATACCGAGAAATGGCTGACGTATGTTGCACCGCTCATCGGCGGAAGCGATATCATCATCTTTGCACATGGACAGGATCTTTCCGACTGGCACGATTACACGATGGACAATGAGAAGTTTGCTTACTTAAAGAGTCAGGGCTTCAACATCTACTGCAACGTAGATTCCTCCCAGTATTTCGTTCAGGTAAGAGACAATTACCTGCGTATGGGACGAAGAAACCTGGATGGATACCGTCTGTACCAGAACCTCTACGGAGGCGGCGAGGATAGAACAAGCGATCTGTTTGATTCTGCCTCTGTTATTGATCCGCAGCGGCCGACAGATCCATCTCTTTACAATTTAGGTTAAAGAATTTTGAAAATGAAAAAGATCTCACAGAACTTTCTATTATTTATAGAAGAAAGTCTGTGGGATCTTTTTTTCAGCAGGGCGAACCGTTTACAGATATTTTTCTACGAGCGGAAACGGCAGAGGCCCGAGACGGAGCAGTTTTTCATGGAAACCGATCAATGAGAATGAGTCACCTTCCTGTTTCTGCACTTCCGAGAGGAGCTGCGAAAACGAGAGCGATCCGACACAGTATTTCAGATAGTTCGCCGGTGTCTCGAGAATATACTGATATAAAGAGGCAGCGGCCGACGCATCCGTGATGCCGAACTGCGCCAGAAAGGCTGACGCATCCGCGAGGAGCCATCCCTGGCTGTGGATTCCGAGATCCAGCAGCGAGCAGAGGATAAGATGCACCGAGCGGTTCAGATACCAGAGACGGCAGAGCGCCTGCGTGTTTGCATCGAGATTACGTGCGGCGTAGCGGCAGGCATATGATTCAACGTAGGTTGCCCATCCTTCCACATAACCCGACGGCGCGTAGAGATGGCGGATCAGAAGCGGGTCGGAGCGCGAGAACGAGACGGTCTGGTACAGATGGCCGGGAAAGCCTCGTGGGCAAGTGTGGAATACAGCTCGATGCCGGTCATTTCATCCGCGGGATTCAGGTAAATGGAGTTGGGTGAATTGACATCGGCGGGCGGTGTGAGATAAAAGGCGGGGCTTAAAAAATCCTTGAGGGAGTCATCCACGGTCTTTACTTCGTATGCGATACCCGAAAGAACGGGAAAATCTTCAGAAACGGCATTCTGCAGATCGGCAAGCATTTCCTCCGGCGTGGAGAACGGCAGCACGAGCGCCTGCTCGGAGAGGGAGAGCGACGGATTCTGATCGAGAATGATCTGCATTTCGGCACACTGGTCCGCAAGCTGCTGTGTTAAAAGGCGGGTCAGCTCCTCTGGTGAAGCGTCAACACCGACGCGGCTGCGGAGAAGATACGCATAGTAGGAAAGTCCGCCTTCCTGCCGGGAAAGACCGCCGGCGTTCTGTGTTCCTTTGCCGCGGAGTGAAGAAAGAGCATCGGAAAGAGAGCGGTAGGCGGGAAAAACACAGGAGATAAGGAGTTTTTCATGCGTCTGCAGACAGAGATTCCTTTCCGCCTCAGAAAACAGTGAAGACGCCTGCAGTTTATTCTGAAAAACGGTGTGGAGCAGATGGCTTTCCGGTGTATCCGCGTCGGCGAGAAAAGCACTGCACTGGCGGATAATGCCATCGACCGCAAGGTCATTCTGAAACACGCCCTGCCGGGATTTTTCCTGCTCGAGTGCGATGAGATCGGAGAAATAGCGCGGGAGATCCTGCAGAAGATGGAGGTAGTCGGCGATATCCTGCTGTGTGCGGAACGGGTACTCCGCGAGCAGAATGGGAAGCTGTGCCTGAATCCCGAGCGACGGACCGAGCGGTTCCGCAAGAAGGCTGGTGCTGCCCGGCATTTTCTCGCAGTTCAGCTCGTAGAGCAGAAGATCGAGCGTGATCTGATTTTCCGCGGAGAGGCGGTTTCGATGAAAGGATGTGAGCGTTGTTTCCACACTCTGCAGCAGGGCATCATACGAGGTGCGGTCAGGGATGGAAACCGTGCCGAACGAGGCAGTGCCGGGGGCAATTCCGCGGGAAGCCGGATCGGCGAGGGTATAGTGGAGCGTGATGGCAGAAGAGGTTACCTCGGAGTGGAACCGTTCCTCCACATACGCGGAAAACCGGCGGTTCTCACCAGGGGAAAAGAACGGGGAAAAATACCAGAACAGCAGGGCGAAAAGAAGTCCGCCGCACAGAAGCAGAGGGAACAGGATGCGGCGGTGCAGAGAAGCTGGTTTCATAGAATAGGCTCCGGTGCGGACAGTTATCATAAAGTATGTAAAAAATGCTGATTTTATGTGCTTTTTCCGTGGCCTTTCATTTGACTTTCCAAAACGGCTTTGCTATAATCAGTAACGAATGAAATAAGGGACTTTTCAGTGCGGAACGGATTTGAAAAAGAATCCGCGAAGATAAAAGGGAATCAGGTGGAAATCCTGAGCGATCCGGTCACTGTAAGCAGGGAGTGTTAGCTGCAGAAATGCCATTGTGCGAAACGCATGAGAAGGCGCGGCTGCCGTGAAGATCTGCGAGTCAGGAAACCTGCTGGAAAGGTTAGTGAATCGCTTCCGATGAAAGCATATATTCATGGAAAGATGTACGAAGCAAAATCGGACATCTGCTTTTTTGTCGCCATGCGTCCGAAAAAGAGCTTCGGTGGGAGAAACTCTTTTGCAGAAAAAAGCAGATGTCTGTTTGTCTTTTCGCAGAAAAAATGTGTCCTCAAAAACAAGATTACTTGCAGGGAGACATCATTGACGGGGACAGGCACCGCCCAGCTGCCTGAAAAAGTCAGACGGAATCCGGAGCAGATGCGCGAAGGAGATCCGAAGAAAAGGAGAAGTTATGAAAGGAAATTCAAGCAAATTTCTGGCACTGCTGCTGTCGGCGTCCATGATCATGAGCCCGACTGCCAGCGTATTAGCAGATACGCAGGAAAAAGCAGCACAGACAGAAAGCAGCGCAGCCGCAGAGGAAGCGCCGCAGAGCGAAGAAACAGCAGAGACGGCAGAACCGGAAACAACACCGGCAGAAACCGAGAGCAGTGAAAGCACTGCAGAGACTCCGGCAGAAGAGCCGACGGAAACACCGGCCGCGCCTGCAGAGGATCAGACACCGGCAGGATCTGACGAGACCGAGACACCATCCGCAGATGAGGATGCTTCGGAAGATACTGCAGAGGACACTGCAAAAGACGGTGAAGAGACTGCCGATACCACAGAAAAAGAGCCGGAAGCAGCAGATGAGACTTCCCAAGATGCTGGAAAAGAAACACCGGCAAAAGAAGAAACCAAAGATGCTGTAAAAGAGAATACCAGTCCGGCGGCAGAACAGCCGAAAACGGAAGTAAAAGAAACAACCCAAAATGAGGCATCCAATACAGCCGAGAAGAAAGAAACAAAAGCAGCGGAAGCAGCAAAACCGGCAGATGGTGAGTATGAGACTTCTGCAGAAGCAACCGGAAGCATGTTCCGTGTGATTTCTTCCAGACTCATCGTAAAAGATGGAAAACTGAAAGCATCCATTCTGCTGAGTGGAACCGGCTATGATTACCTGTATACGGGAACAGCAGCAGAAGCTGCCGCAGCAGATGAAAAGAGCTGGATTGCTCCGACAGGAAGCGAAACCTATACGGATACGAAGACCGGTGCAGAAAAGACCGGATATCGTTTTGAAATTCCGGTGGAAGAGCTTGACAAACAGATGGATGTTGCCGTTCGCTCAGCCAAGAAAAAAACATGGGCTGATAAAACCGTTACGATCCACAGCACCGATGCAATCCCGACGGTAACACCGGAACCAACCGAGACTCCAAGCGAAAATCCAGGTCGAGGATTCCTCGAATAAGCCAGCCAGTGTAGAAGCACCGGTTACCAAAGAGGACGGCAGCGTAATTCAAAATGTTCGTCATCTCCGAGGCAACAATGATCAACAAGGGTGATAAACTCGTTCTTACACTGAAAACAAACAACGTATCATTTGATAAACTGTATCTTGGAAAGAACGATGACCTTGCAAAAACACCGGCTATCCAGGGAATGCAGGAAGCAAACGGCGGTTATTCCTTTACATTTGAAGTAGATGCGGACAAAGCCGGCACAACCGTTCCGATCGTTCTTGGAAAGAAAGACGGAACCTGGTACACCAAACAGCAGCTTTATCTTGCAGTTCCGGGAAGTAAAACACCGGAAGTAACTCCGATACCGGAGCCGACCGAGACTCCGGTCCCGACTGCAACCCCGACTCCGAGTGAGACTCCGGTTCCAACCGCAACTCCAACTCCGGAACCGGCGAAAGTAGAAAACGGTATCTACAGCGGAACCGCGGAGACCGGCGCAGCTATGTTCAAAGTAGTCGGCGTAGAGCTGACCGTAAAAGACGGCGACATGAAAGCACGCATCACGTTAAGTGGTGTTGCCTACGATTATCTGTACATGGGAACACCGGAAGAGGCAGCTGCCGCAGACAAGAGTGCATGGATTGCAGGTGTCGGCACCGTTGATTACACAACAGCAGACGGCGAGACGAAAACAGGAATGCAGTATGATATTCCGGTAGCAGCACTCGATCAGGCACTTGTTGTTTCTTCCCATTCTGCAAAACGGGATAAATGGTATGCAAGAACCATTACTATTGCATCTTCCAGTCTGAAAAAGACCGCAGATCTTCCGGCAGATGAGACCAATAAAGTAGCAGATGGTATTTACAGTGCAGAGGCAACAACTAATGCAGCAATGTTCAAGGTAGTCGGCGTAAAACTGACCGCGAAAAACGGAAAAATGACAGCAGTTATCACCTTAAGCGGAAGCGGCTATGATTATCTGTATATGGGAACCGGAAAAGATGCGGCAGCAGAGAGCGGCGCATGGATCGCTTCCACCGGAAAAGTGGACTACACCTTAGACGGTGAAACCAAAACAGGAATGCAGTTTGAAATCCCGGTAGAAGCACTGGATCAGGAACTTGCTGTAGCAGCTCATGCAGTAAAGAGCGGCAAATGGTACGACAGAGCCATCACGATTGCATCTTCCAGCCTGAAAAAGACCGGAGACCTTCCGTCGGATGACAACAAGGGCGATACTCCGAAACCAACCCTCGTTCCGACCAATACCCCAACCGTATCTCCATCTGAGACACCGGTTGTAAAACCGACCAGCACCCCGACTCCGGCACCGACCCAGAAACCGGCCGATACCAAACCGGAGCAGGAATCCAAATATGAGTCTGACTTAAGCGGCGGCACATCCAAAGTAGACAGTGCAACCACACTGGCAGACGGCGTTTACACACCAGACGGATTCTCCTTCTCCGGCGGATCCGGAAAGGTAACCATCTCCTGCAGCAAGATTACTGTAACGAACGGACAGGCTTATGCAACGATCGCATTCAGCAGTCCGTACTACGGATATGTAAAAGCAAACGGAAATAAATACATGGCAAATGTCAGCGGCGGAAGCAGCATCTTCACCATTCCGGTTGAGCTGAACAAGAACAATACCATCATCGGTATGACCACCAGAATGTCCGTTGCCCATGAGATTTCCTACAACATCTTCATCTCCCTGGCAGCAGCAAAGAAGGGCGGCAGCACTTCTTTCAGCACAGGATTTGTAAAAGCAGACGGAACAACCTCCACGATCAGCACCGATAACTCCAAGCTGGATACCACCGCTCCGGAGATCATGGGACTGGAATACAAAGCAGAGACAAAACTTGCTTACGCAGAGTACTTCAAGATGTATCATTACGACGAAGGCATCACCCTGCTGGAGATCGATATGACAAAAGATACCGAGCGTGATCCGGAGAAACAGACCGAGGACGACAAGAAAGCAGAAGATACCGATACCGCAGCAGCAGAGGATACCGCAGCAGCAACCGACGAGGAAGAAGCGGCAGCAGCATCCGATTCCAAAAAGACCGGCACTGAGAAAGCGAAAGATCTGACCGAAAAGACAAAAGAGCTGTACGAAGGCAATGTTGTCAAATATCTGATCGTTCCGAAAGATGTTGAGATTCCGGCAGGACTGGACAAAGATATGATCGTGATCCAGCTTCCGGTTGAGAAAGCATACGTAGCATCTGAGGATGCCCTGAAACTTCTCGACGAGCAGTTAGACGCAGCAGAGAGCATCAAAGCAGTCGGCATGGAGCAGAAAGACTGCCGGATCGAAAACATTGCAAAAGCAATGGAAGATAAAAAAATCTCCTTCGACGGAGCATTCGATGATCTGGACTACAAAGCTCTGGTAAAAGACGAAATCGACTTTGCAATTCTTCCGTCTGAGTTCCTTCCGGGAAATGCAAAAGATGAGGAAGATGCTGATGCAGCCGACGAGACCGCAGATACCAAAGCTGAGGATCAGAAGGACGATAAAGACGATAAGACAACGGATGAGAAAGCAGACGAAGACAAGACTCCGGAAGAACTTCTGAAAGAGGAAAATGAGCGTCTGTCCGACACCGCAGAGCGTCTGGCAACCCTGACCATTCCGATGCTGGTTGACCGTTCCGCAGACGAGAAGACCGATCTTGCGAAAGCAGAGTGGCTGAAAGTCTACGGCGTGATCTTCGGATGCGAGGATCAGGCAAACGAGCTGTTCCAGCAGATGGTAAAGGCAGAAGAGAATAAATAAGTACAATAATTTGCAGCAAAAAATGAGAAAGGGCTGCTGCCGTATGGCAGCGGCTTTTTCTTTAAGAAAGGAATATCAAATGACAGGAAAAAACGAAAGAAAGCTGAAAAAATGGGCTGCACTTTTTCTTGCAGCAGCGATGTCACTGACGGCCTGCGGCAGCACCGCATCAACGGGAAGCAGCACATCGTCCGCGTCGGGCACTTCGGCAGTTTCTGAGAGCAGCACATCCACAGCATCCGCAGCAGACGTTTCCGAAAGCCAGACGGAGAGCACATCCGTCTCGGAAAGTACGGCTGAAAGTGAAAGCACCTCCGAAGCCACTGCTGCGAGCAGCACCTCCGGGAGTGATACCGCATCCGCGGATGGTTTCGCAACGACAGACGATGTCAGCGACGCACCGGACATCACCGGAATCACCATCGAGAGCAAGATGGTCCTGAATTACGCCGAGTGCTTTAACGTATACTACTGCACAGACGGCTATAAACTGATCGATGTCAAAGACGGCGCGCAGTATCTGCTCGTCCCGGACGGAAAAGAGGCGCCGGATGACCTCGATTCCGACGTAATTGTAATCCATCAGCCGCTGGAACGCATCTACATGGCAGCAACCTCTCCGATGGCGCTGTTCGATGCCATCGACTCCCTCGATACGATTCGTCTCTCCGGTGAAACCGCAGACAACTGGTACGTACAGGATGCCGTTGACGCGATGAATGCCGGAACGATGATCTTCGCCGGAAAATACAGTGAGCCGGATTACGAACTTCTGGTCAGTGAGAACTGTGATCTGGCCATTGAATCCACGATGATCCTCCATTCCCCGAAGGTACAGGAGATGATCGAGATGCTCGATATTCCGGTCTTCATCGACCGTTCCAGCTACGAATCCCAGCCTCTTGGCAGAACCGAATGGATCAAACTCTACGGTGCCATGCTGGACAAAGAGGAGGAGGCAGCCGACTTCTTTGCAAGTCAGGCAAGTGTTGTGGAAAATCTGAAGGATTTCCAGAATACCGAAAAAACGGTCGCTTTCTTCTATATTAATACGAGCGGAGCTGCCGTTGTGCGGAACCCGGAGGACTATATTTCCAACATGATCGAGCTTGGCGGTGCGCGCAACGCCTTCCGTGATCTCCAGGACGACAGCGGAAAAACATCCGTGCCGATCACGATGGAGCAGTTCTACGATACGGCCGAAGATGCGGACTACCTGATCTACAACGCAAGCATCGATTCCACCGTCAAAACCCTGGACGACCTGCTGGCAAAGGATTCTATGTTTGCCGATTACAAAGCAGTCAAAGAGGGCAATGTCTGGACAACCGAGAAATCGATGTATCAGGCAACCGATAAAATTGCACAGTTTACCAACGACATTAACCTTCTGGTAACGGGCGGCGATCCGGATCAGATGGTATTCTTAAGAAAATTATCCTGATGGAGGAACGTATGTCAGAGAAAAAAAAATATGACAGGAAAAGAGAACAGTTTCCATATGGAAACTTCCGGCGCCGTTCGCGGTATGCCGCTGTGTTTCTGGTGCTGATTCTGGCGTTCGCTGCCATCACCGTGCTGAATATCAATTCCGGAAACGTAAATATTTCGATTCCGGAAATTTTCCGGATTCTGCTGCGGCGGACCGGAGAGGGGAAAGAGTACAATATTATCTGGAAAATCCGCCTTCCGCGTATTCTGATGGCGGCAATCCTGGGCGGTGCTCTGTCCCTGTCGGGCTTCCTTTTACAGACTTTCTTTGAAAACCCGATTGCCGGTCCGTTTGTTCTTGGAATTTCCTCGGGAGCCAAAATGGTCGTGGCGCTGACCATGATCTTTTATCTGGAGTGGGCGCGCAATATCACATCTTACACGATGATTGTTGCAGCATTCTTAGGATCCCTTCTCTCCGTCGGCTTCATTCTGCTGATGTCCCGACGGATCAAAATATGGCAGGACTTCTCGTCGGCGGTATTATGATCGGTTACATCTGCTCGGCGGTCACGGATTTTGTTGTCACTTTCGCGGAGGATTCCGATATCGTCAACCTCCACGGCTGGTCACAGGGAAGCTTCTCCGGCATGAGCTGGAGCAACGTAGCGATCTCTGCGGCTGTGATCGGCATCACCTTTGTCATCACGTTCCTGATGGCAAAACCGATCGGTGCATACCAGCTCGGTGAGGCGTATGCGCAGAGCATGGGTGTCAACATCAAAGTATTCCGCATCGCGCTGATTCTGCTTTCGAGTATTCTCTCCGCATGCGTCACCGCATTTGCCGGTCCGATTTCGTTTGTCGGCATTGCCGTCCCGTTCCTCGTTAAACAGAGCCTCGGCACATCGCGTCCGCTCGTCGTAATCCCGGGAACGTTCCTCGGCGGAGCCGTCTTCTGTATGATGTGCGACCTGATCGCGCGTATGGGCGTTTGCACCGCTGGAGCTGTCCATCAGTACGGTCACATCGATCTTTGGTGCGCCGGTCGTTATTTTCATGATGCTGCGCCGGAAAAGGGGGTAAGAGAATATGAATGAATATTATTTTCATCTGGACCACCTGACGGTCGGCTATGATAAGAAGCCGCTGATCAAAGATATCTGCATCGGCATCGAAAAAGGCGAGATCGTTACGCTGATCGGACCGAACGGTTCCGGTAAATCAACGATTCTGAAAAGTATCACCCGCCAGTTAAAGCTGGTCGGTGGAAATGTGGAGTTTGACGGGAAAAACCTGCATGAGCTTTCGTTCCGCGAGTTGTCCACGAAGATGGCCGTTGTGCTGACGGAGCGCATGAAGCCGGAGCTGATGACCTGCCACGATATCGTGGCAACGGGCCGCTATCCGTACACCGGACGGCTCGGCATGCTGACCCGCGAGGATGAGGAGAAGGTCGAGAAGGCGATGCGCGCCGTTCATGCCGAAGAGCTCGGCGGCCGCGATTTCAACGCTATCAGCGACGGCCAGCGCCAGAGAGTGCTTCTTGCGCGTGCGATCTGTCAGGAGCCGGAGGTCATCATCCTCGACGAGCCGACTTCTTTCCTCGATATCCGCCACAAGCTGGAACTGCTCGCGATTCTGCGCCGCATGGCAAAGGAGAAGGGCATCACCGTCATCATGTCGCTGCATGAGATCGATCTGGCACAGAAAATTTCAGATAAGATCATCTGCGTCAAGGGCGATGCTATTTCCCATTTCGGCGCACCGGAGACAATTTTCCGCGAGGATATCATCCGCGAACTGTACGAGATTGACAATGGTTCGTTTGACCCGTGCTTCGGAAGCATCGAGCTGCCACGGCCGGAGGGAACACCGCGCGTCTTTGTCCTCGCAGGCGGCGGAACGGGAATCCCGGTGTTCCGGAAACTGCAGAAGGAAAATGTTCCGTTTGCGGCAGGCGTCCTGTATACGAACGATATCGATTACCAGCTCGCCCGCATTCTGGCGATGGAGACGGTAACCGAAGTACCGTTCCAGGAGATCAGCGACGAGGCATTTGCCCGTGCCTGCGAGCTGATGAAGAGCTGTGAACGTGTCATCGACACCGGCGTCCCGGTGGGCATGTGCAACCGCCGGATCGAAGAGCTGAGGGCAGAAGCAAAGCGGCTTGGAAAGCTGGCAGAGTAAAACAAAGAAAAATCCAAATCAAAATCTCCTGTCTGGGAACGAAACAATTGTTTTCCGAACAGGAGATTTTCTTTTTGCAGCAT